>Ga0123352_10014695_pt1 | contig 12468 bp, 4 predicted proteins | sample TergutLab28metaG_FD_89700 | JGI IMG/M metagenome (GOLD analysis project Ga0123352, IMG submission 89700) | Labiotermes labralis P1 segment gut microbial communities from Petit-Saut dam, French Guiana - Lab288 P1 | ecosystem: Host-associated > Arthropoda: Insects > Digestive system > Gut ... | reverse complement strand
CATTGCCTTCTTTCCTGCTTAGGTAGATGAATTATTGAACACCCCTCTTAAGTCATGAAACTCTTTGTTCGTATGTATGTACATAGAAAGTTGTATTTTCCGGTCCTTTTTCTGCCCCTCATCCTCCATCCGTTGCCTACTCAGAGCGTCACTTTGTCTGTAAGGTGACCCTCATACTTGCTACAGAAAATTTCCTGTGTATTTAAAAAGTTTTTGTCGGTTTACATCACATCTTTACTATTCGTCTTGAAAAAAACACGCCCGATAAAACCGAGACGTATCTTTTTCATATAAAGGGGCAAAATTTGTTCTGGAAAATGCCGAAGTATTGCCAGCGCACAAGTTTGTTTTCAAAGGATAAAAATCTTAAATAAATTGTTCAAGACGGATGATAGTAAATATTTTACAACCTGCACCCTCGTTGGCAGTGAGTGCATGTTTTAACCTGCCCTCGCTGCGCACTATATTGTATCAGTCGCATTCGCTCTCCCTAAAAAAGCAGTCTTCAGTTCACATTCGTGCGAGCATACACCGAATTCTCGCAACTTACCAATTCTTCCGTAGTTTGCAGTTGTTTTAACTACACAAAATGTGTGCAGTGTGTGTGTGTGTGTGTGTGTGTGTGTATGTGTGTGTGTGTGTGTGTGTAGTAAACAATTTGTAAACGTGTATTGTGTGCTTGCTATTTTTCTGTGAAATTGCTTATACACAGTCTACTTTTTTAAAATTAATTTATATGTATTTCAGCGACCCGCAATGACTTTGCTAGATTTCAGGAGAGTGTGTTTTCTTCCGAATTCCAGCATTGGACAATTATGTTAAGATATAAATGAAATTGTTGGAAAAGTAATTTATTATGATTCACTTGAAATTCAGAACACAAAGTGGCTCTGGCTCGTTAATGGTACCGTTAGCGATATAAACAATGAAAAACACTATGTGGTTGTTTTGAAGTGTGCCCGAGTTTTGTAGCTGCGGTTCTAAATTCAGAGAAGGAAATTCATTTATATGTGTTGTGTAGTGAAGATTAAATTACGCAAAATATATTGAAAATTTATATCGGAGGAAAAACGTATACTTTCAAGATGGCTACAAAACACTATTTTCAGTTAACGTTTGGTGTTGAAACAGTTACAATATAGTTTGAAGAAACACTCTTTCTCAAAACTACCATCCGAACAAATATTTGCTCAAAGTGTGTAAAAAAGAATGCTCTAATAATCACTTGCCTATGGTATTGTGTACATCAAGAGACGTGTGACATATATCACAAACCACGTACTGACGTCAAGGCATTAGTGCAGATTTAATATGTTTGCTTCAAATTTAGATAGGACTAGGCGCTTAGCTAACTTAAATTGTACAGAAGGTTCTGTTCCCTACATTATCCAAAAGACCTACTTCGCACCAGAATACTTTTCTATAGTACAAGTTCTCACCGCATGTATTTGGAACCTCAGTGTAATTGTAAATTTGTGTAAGAGACTGTCCCGCTAGCTTAAAATCGCTGTGTCAAAATAAGTTACACGAAATTACATACTACCCTGATCAAACTCAAAAGACAAAAATAATAATTAAAGGTTTATCAAAAAATTTGCTTTTTCAAAATATAAAGTGTGGTAATTAATAGCTATGTTTACGCGGAAAAAACTGTGTGAGTTTTAAAATATTAGAAAATGTGTTATGTTACGACTCGGTGTAAATATTATGCATTTTTAGTCAAACAGCTGTGTCTAGTAGTCTTTCAATCCGCGCTGCAGAAGGGAAGTTTGTCTAGGTCAGTAACCTTCCCAAACTACTTGGCTGTCTTAAAATAAACCAACCCGCCGAAGAAATTCGCACCGCTACATTCTGTCCTAAAAAATTGCCACAAACTTACATACCTTACTACAAACATCACCCCTTGTAAGGAATGCTTGGTAGCAGACTACGCTGCTAATTATTAGTATACTTGTATGTTTAATTGTAAAAATAAATAACCTATATTGAACATACTTGTAATTAAAAATGTGTATTTATTTATTACCCACCTCCAATTTCCTTTGGAAAAAAGAGATGGTTCAGGAGGTAGGATTCGAAAATTCGATCTTTATATTACTAGATCCGAATTCTACCACTCAACCACCTCTTTTTCAAGAATAACAAAGTCTTAAACATGTAACAATTATTCAACAATAGCGCGCTAGTCGCCATATTGTAAAAAGTTAAGTTATAAATAAATATAGCGCGCTAGCCGCCATATTGCAAGTTGGCGGATATTAAAGTTAGTTATTACTTAAAATAGCGCACTTCTGCCACTTTGTAAAATGGCGCCTATTCAAGATGGCGACCAAATATAAATAGGCGTCAGGCAGTCTGCCAGCCAAAAAATGACTAAAGGCGACAAGCTGTCTGGTACAAAAATAATTTGCATAATTATTAGATCAATTGCATATAAATTAGGTAATTTTTATATCAATCAAAGCCTTATGAATATCAAGTAGATATAATGAATGTCAAGGTTGCTGAATATCACTTTACTAATTTGCATATTAATTGCTACTTCGATATTAATTGAGATTAAAATAATGCATGCTGTTAATACTTATTGTGCTAAACGAAACTTGAATAATCTCGAAAGACTTTCGAAAAATACTGAAATACCAAATTTCTTGAAAATCCGTACAATCGGAGCCGAGTTGCTCCATTCGGAAGGACGGACGAACGGACAAAGGAAGAGACAAACATGCCTAAGCTTATTGACGCTTTTCGCAATTGTGTAAACACGCCTGAAAAAATACAGGTTTTTATCTTAAGTTTCAAATTAGTTACACAAGTTAAAATTCAGTTGAGTACTGTGATTTCCGTGTGGTCTATGACAGATTACAGAATGTCCAAATGTTACGCATGCAATTATTCTTCCGCAGGATATTTGGCCTGTGATAACCACATTTTAAAACCGACATATATTCTTCGGTCCCAATGCTTCGAGGTGGTTTCAACAACACTCTCGACAGTGATGATCTCCTATCAACCAGCCGTTAATTCATGTTTGCGGATTGTAAAATGAACCTCCTGTAGTAAGTCAAACACAAGATTAGTATATGTACGTACAATGAATCATTGCGGTGCATTCTTGCAACAATTGTTGCGGTAGCAAAACAATACGCTTTAGAAATTCCGAGTGTTTATGTGTCTGAAACGTTAGTTATCAAGAATGCAAGGTGCATGCGCCGTGGTATATTGCATTTGTGGCCTCTTCGTCTCTACAACATTCTTCTACCTTATCCCATAAACGGCACGATTTTGGAAAAGGAACGTTATTGAATATAAAATGTGTGTTTTGATTTTCTCTACAACTTTTGTGTGAAACACTTCTCATTCTAAAAGAGACTGAGCAAGATATTTCCCTACTTGTTTATCGATTGTCAGACTTTTATGAAACTCGAATTTCCTGGGCAGATTTTCGGAAAATACTCAAATACCGAATTTTTTTATGAAAATCCGTCCAGTGGGAAACCCATTTTTTCCGTGCGGACGGACGGAGTTTTACAAGGCAGAAAGACATGAGGAAGCTAATAGACGCTCTTCGAAAACTTCCGAACGCGCTTAATAAAAAAAATTTGAATCAAATAATAATGTTCCTACCCGTACCCTGTTCATAATAATATTAATAGAAACACTGAATATAATTACTGTAACTGTATTACCTTACAAGAATTTAAAAACAAACACAAATTCTGAATAAAATATCAATTCCGATTTCAATGCATTATTATCACAGGCAGACTAGTGACTGCGAAATCAAGAGGTGTGTTAGTCGACATTACATTTGTGTTCATATAATGCTAATGGTTTACTGTCACATATTTCGGCTAGCATATGTAGCCACCTTCAGGCATTTCACCTGTAAGTTTGAAGATAGTACAGATCACGCAATGCAACATGTATTGAAATTTAAACGTGAGTCCTTGGAGTCCGTAAAATTGTGCCAAGCACATAAAGCTTAAAGTTTAACAAGATCTATCTCTGGTTCTTGGAAACCTCAGTCCTTCAGTGTCCAAAACTGACATTTACCACATAAGTAGTATCATCCCACCTGCTCATCAGTTCCTAATGACGCTGGTGACAGGGTTTTCCGCGCGTCTGAGATGAAATTCCAAAATTTTCCACGGACTTTTCGCTCAACGTAGAGGTCACACGAATATCAACGCCACGATTCCTTGAGAGTTTATATCAGGACGGATTAACCCGCTGCTCGCGCGCACGACGTCGCTTGCGACAAGCTAATAATGCCAGCGGAGATTTAGGAAGTGACAAAACGCCAAAGCTGTGACAGAAGATCAAGAAGGCAATTTTGAAAACTGATGAGCGCTTTCTTTATGGAGACAGTAGAGAGGGTCCGGGTTTAGGTACCTATGCCGTCACATGGTCACGTGGTGTAAACATACATGGCGGCGGGGTCAATGACCTCGTGACGTCACATGTAAGCAAAGATGGCGGAAGACCTTGCCACCGACGGTCAAGTGATATAAACAAACATGGCGGATGACCTCATTTCGGCAGACAGTGTGGCGCCTACACTAACTTCAGCCTCTGATATGTAAAGAAATGACGCGATGTAAACAAACGTGGTGGATGACCTAATTTCGGCACATAGTGTTGTGCTTAACCTAACCTTAACCTCTGATATGTAAACAAATGACGTGATATGTAAATAAAGATGGCGGCTGACTTAACTATGGGTGGTAGTGTTGCCCCTAACCTAAATTTAACGTCTCGTATGTAAACAAATGACGTGATATGTAAACAAATATTGCGGACGTCCTTGCCCCAATCGCTCAAGTATTATAAACAAACATGGCGCCTGACCTAATTATCCCTGTCTGTATGGCGCCCTACCCAACTGTAACTTCTGATATGAAAACAAATTACGTAGTATGTAAACACAGATGCCGAACGACCTAATTTCGACAGACAGTGTGGCGCCTAACCTAACTTTAACCTCTCATATGTAAACAAATGACGTAGTATGTAAACAAATATGGCAGACGACCTTTCCCCAGTCGGTAACGTGGTGTAAATAAAGATGGCGGCTGGCCTAATTTCGGCAGAGTGGCGCCTAACCTAACTTTAACCTCTGATATGTAAACAAATATAGCGATGGTCTCGTAATGTAAATAAATGACATAGTATATAAATAAATATGGCGGATTACCTAATTGTGCCAGACAGCTTGGCGCCGGCTATTATTTTGAATGAGCGCTAACCCACGTTTAAAGTAAGCCATTTTGAATGAGCGCCATTTTTAAACTTGTTCTAACCTAAGTTTCGAGTCAGCCATTTTGAATGAGCGCTGTTTTTAAATTTGTGCTAACTAATATTAAATTTGAATTGCCGCTTCCCAATAGGACCACCAGCGCGGTACTTTTAAAAAATTGTTTAACCTATTATGAAGTTTGAATTGGAGCTTTCCAATATGGCGGCCAGCGCGCAAACTTCAAATTAAACCTAACGTAAAATTAGAATTGGCGCTTTCCTATATGGCGAACAGCGCGCTAACTTTCATTAAACTTTATATGACTTTGTGTTTCTCAAAAGAGTTGGCTGAAGCGGTCTTTCCCCTGGAAAAGACCTGGTACCCATTATATAGTAGGCTGGGTAGGCATCAGGGCCGTTACGGACGTGCGCGGAAAGTCTCGCCCCCACCGGTATTCGATCCCCGGACCGTCCAGCCCGTAGCGTGTCGCATAAACTGACTGCGCTGTCCCGGCCCCTTTTCCCTTGAAGTGAGACACCAATTCTGACTCACACTTAACTCATGAAACTAAAGTCAAATTTGTAGTTCTGCATAATTTAATCATTTTTATATTGCATGCCCCTTGTAAATAACTGTGAAAATATAGATCTGACACCAACCTTTTATAGCACGAAAGTTATTACTGTACAGTCACCCTCAACATTTGCGAAATGCGCATTCTTCCCACACAAAGCATTTGTGGGTCTGTAGGACTCTCACAGCAAAAAGCTATTATTTTCTTCAGCAAACATTTTCACCTGATCATTGCAATAGACGCAGTGGATTGGGAAGTGAATTTTTAAACACTACTTATACGAAATTCAAGCTTCATGTGCTTAATCTACGTCTTATAATACTTGGTCCTTTATCTTGAATTGTTCTTGATAACGTCTTATTCGTATCACTTTGTTCGCATTATTATTATTATTATTATTATTATACCTAAATTTGACTATCTCATCTGTTACGTAGCTGTCAGTCCCATCTTCTGATGCGTAAAAACTTGCACACCTTAGAGCGGAATTATGCAACCCTCTGTTAACCCCTTTCCTCCCAACCGGACAGCAATAGCAATAGGAAAACTAATGCCCTTCATCATTTTAATTTAGATGTCTTACAAGACAGAATGTTTCGTCGTTACGCGACATATGAAATTACTTTCAAGCTTTGTGCACCTTCCTTGGACACCATAGGTCTTCGAGTTGCCACTCCGAAACTCAGACGCTTCTATATATTTCATGACAACTCCTTCTTCTGCTAGGTTTAATTCGGCAGTAAATTGGACACACAAAATGTCGATATCGTTAGAAAGCAAACTCTTTCGCTCAAAACTCGCAGTCAATCCTGTCTCATTTCTCATGCCCAGTTTCAACGTGTCGTGAGAACTTGTGTGTGAATAAATTCTGACAAATTTCAATGTACACCAACAAACATTTGCTTTCTCACTTATCCCATTCATCTGCCAGGAGATTTGTGAAGTAAGGGCCTTTATTGTTGAAATCCAAAGGCGTCTTGGCGTGTTCACGAAATCCTATCAAAACAATCCACAATTCTGATATTTTGGAAGGTCCAGCTCATTATGACCCTCACAATTCTTTTCAGGTTTTCCAACTTTTCCAACCTTTAACACTTCTCGCTCAATAATTTATCACTTCGTAATGCCTGTTACCTGTCCCTTCCACAAAATTATTCTTTATTGAATGACATGTAGTATTATGGTGAAAATATCTCTTTAATTGACTTCATTCTTCAGCTTTCCTTAATTGTCAGGAGTGTGTTCCTAACATTTTAAATGATCCTTAACATAATTACTTGTCCGTTACAAATTACTAGTCCCTATTCGTAATGATAAATATAGCTTATAATTTCTCCGTCCTGCGAAAGAATATGTGTTATCATGCAACTGGGAAGGGCTTGCTTTAAAGGCGCTTCTTCATCTGTTTTGAATATTTAAGTACTGTGTCAACCACACTTGTAGGAACCTGCTCCAGAGCACCCCTACTCTCAATTGAAGTACGTACTGTACAAGCAAAGTTTTAAGAACAATAACATGAAGACGCATGGCGGCCCGAAGATATACACTCATTCTTAACACTAGCTTTAATTATAACTTGACACTCCCGGCCTCTTTGCCCCTGGGGAGGGGGACTTTAAACCTCCATTTCTGTTCTTAACGTAAATGAGATATCAAGTATCAAGGCCGTGTAGAACCACGCTTATAAAATTTTGATTTAAAATTTTATTGAACTCTCAAAAAGAGCACCGCACAAGTGGCACTGCTAATCGGTACACCGCAATCATGTGTGTTTCATGCCGCTAAAGTCTGGTTTTTCGAAACCAGTGGTCGCTTGTTATGAGACGTATGTCTCTCTCCTCTGTCACTTATACCATGTGTTAAAGCGAACCTCTGAGGCAGTCCAATGGCGTCCGCCCGTCACTTGGATCCCGCAGCGAGTAATCACATAGCTGTCCCTAGCAAAAATTATACATTTAAAGATTACAAACATTTACAGTTTTTTCATATTAGTCAATCATTTAAAATTTTGGTAGTGTTGAAAATGTTTTTAATCCAAAATACCAATTTTCTGCCCTTTGGACTCTGTCGCCTGGACGGACGCGGTCTCTCCCTGCGCCCGGCTATGGCAATGTACCTCTAAGACTCGAGATCTCCAACACATGCAAAAGTGAATAATTCCGTTATGTATATGCAGTCTGCCTCATCATAATTATATATTAGCCGAAACATTAACTGGTTGGGTTTGGTAATTAAATTGTTGTGTTTTTATAGAATATATCTTACTTCAAATTATACAGAAAAATCCATGGATTTGAATTACCTTAAGATAACGGCGATGTATTTATAGGACTCTCACATCAAACAAAAAGCAAAATAAACTATATAAATATACCCCTACGAAACCTTAAGCCAAATGTATTTAAACATTGGCCCTTCCTTCTCTGTACATCGTGTGTGCTTGCGAAATCTGCTCTTCTGGTTACGTATCATAAACACGAGTTATGTTGCTTTATACTGAATCAGTTGATAAGATTTTTTGTGGCGCTACAGACCAAATTGAGCCTAGGCCGCCTGATTTTTTAGGTTTCTAGATCACACACAATTAGACACACTCACCCGTTAGGATTCCTCTGAGTGAGCGATCAGCTCGTCGCTGAGGCCGCTGCCTACACAACACACAACAAGCACAATGTACGTACATTCATGTCCTCAGCGGGATTCGAACACGCAATAAAGCACCCGCTCACCTATGCCTTAGACCTCACGGCTACCAGAATTGACAGGGGTTCTTTCAGTTTTGGGTAAATTCAGTTTAGGTTAGTCTAGGGCTGCTTGTGTTTGCGGCCTTTCCGAATAAGTTACTTCTTCCATCTTCTACTCCTATAATCGAGCTGCTTGTACTATCTGTGTTACTTACCAGACTAGTTGTTGTCTTAACCAAGAAATCCACTATTTAAATCGCCAAAGCCGTGATAACCTAAAATAAATGTTGTATTACCATATGTCTGAAGGGGTGATACGGGTTTCGTTATGTTAACGTGAAGACATTTTTGGTTTAGGGTACAGTACGTGCCTTGTGTTGGGTTATGGTAGGCTTGCTTGGAGTCACGGGAGACTACTGTGTTGTCAAATTCTGTGTGATAGTTTCAATTCCAACATATCGCAGACGCATGCATTAGTGCCAGTATGTCGTCATCGCTGTTGTCGCAGCACATCAAAATGCAATTGCTGGAGCCAAGTGCGGCGCCGGCGTCGTTATTTTTGTGCATGGATCCAGCTCCTTTATCTTGGTCTAAAAATCATTTTGCAAATTCTCTTTGATTCCAAAGTACCAGCGTCAGTAAAGGCGTCAATGGTCAGATATCAACTTCTACGGGCTTTGTATGCGCACATTTGGCAACGCCGTGGTGTGTGGATTAAGTGCTCTGAAACCTATTGTCTCATGTAGTAAAAAAATCTTTATTTTATGTTTATACTCCACGGTGATTTTTTTTATTATAAATGCCTTTAAAATATATATTTACGGTTTAAAGACTATAACTATTACTACTACATCTACTACTACTACTACTACTCCCACTACCGCTATTACTAATTTTTGTGGCACAACAGCCCATAGTGAGCCAGTGCCTCCTCATTATCGAGATTTTACAATCACGCTCAGACATACCAAAATCGGTAGGACTCGTCTGGACGAGTGGCTAGCCGGACTCAGAAGCCTCTACCTGTCAACAAACAACACTCAAAAGAGATAAGCATCCATGACCCCGGCGAAATTCGACTCCGCAATACAAGCGAGCGGGGGGCCGCAAATCCATGCCTTAGACCGTACGGCGTCTGGGGATCGGCTGTTACGATTACTAATAGCAATAATAATAATAATAATAATAATTCAATGAAAAATCCCCTGATGTCCTGAAAATTGTATACACTCAGTTACCTCTCATTTGCTACCCGGTTTTTAGTCCATGGACAGAGCTTAAAGACACCTCCTCCGCAGTCCTATTACGTGCGCGGTAGGTATTCATTTTCCTTCCTTCTCATTCCCCGCTAAATAACCTTCGCAGTGTTCACTGCAGGCTTAAACAATACACATTTCTTTATTTCTAAACGATTCGGAAATGTCATTACCGAATACTTGGAACAAGCTGTGTGTATTTATGAAAAGAAAAGTCTCCGTTATTTTGAGATGCGACGACTCTTCAATGAGAAAAGGTCAGTGCCGACGAGACAGGGGTAAAGACGATAAAAATTGCCATGACTCGGGTTGCTAATATGATGTAAATGTTTTGTCTTTCTCGAAAGTATCGTTACTTGTCGATCTTTAAATTAACAATTTCAAATCAAGTGCAGCCTTTCCATTCTAATGCAAAATTTTTAGCTGGTCCTTCTTTGTATAAGGCCTGAAACAAATTTTTGACCGATACCCGAACACGCCCGCGGTATTTCTGACAATGGTTTTATGAGTTTCGCCTTTAGTTAACGGCAATTAATTCAGTCTAACAAGCCAAGCCAAGCCAAAGTTTTAACTGGTGGCGGAGACTTGCGCGAAGCGCAAGAGCTCCGTCCCCCTGCCTGTTTGCCATTCCGGCGTTTGACCGCATAGTTGTGCTCAGTAAGAGGCACCTAAATTGTATCAGGGGATTATTCTTATGCTAACGATTTTGAAGTCAGGCTGAGGGCCTAGACTGATTGTCCCAAAGACTAGGGCCTAGGTGACCCTGAAATAAGCATGGGAGGGATAAACTGGATGGTTGGCTTACTTGATTCCGAGCCCAGACTGGCTCTGTCGCATACTGATGTTATGCGACGTTTGTCAGGCGCTTAGGTGAAGCCGCCGTGCCTGTGGGAGGGGAGTGCGGGCCGGGACCTTCATGGAATAACCTGACATTTGCCTTACAACTTAGGAAAATCACGGCAAACCTCATTGAGGGTAACCGAAGTTCGCTCGGCTGATCAGCGCTGAAAGCGTTTCGTTTAGTCTCACTTGGCCATCGCGGGCAATGGCCTCGACTGACCTTCTGTCCTCTGCCGCACTTGGCTTTCGTGTCAAGCGACGGGATCAACCCTCGGTCACCGTACGTATCTGCCGAATTGCCTTATAGAGGGTTCCCCAGATCAACTAATTTTCAATCAAAGCTCTCGGTCAGGGCTCTGGTGTGGTCGGCAAAAACCGGAAAGCCTCAACGCGGAGCAAGCAAGCTGCTTATACAGCTGGACTCCGTTCCTGAAGTATAGGCCACTTTTCCTATTCGGGAGGGGACACAGCACACCCAAACTTTGAGCAGCCCTCTTCCTAACCCGATCGATGTGAGGCGACCAGTTGGGTCGTATATCTAGGGTAACCCCCAGATAAAGCGTTTTTTCGACCCATTCGATTGGTTCCCCGAAGATTGTTACTGGTTGGGCTGGATGAAACTCAGAACGGCACGCGTGAATATTATCGCGGTGTTCTTAAAGACGTTAATGGGGATTCTCCATTCACTCAACCACCGTTGAAATTCGCTGATGTATGACTCCATGTAGCTGACAAGCAGCGAAGCAGCGTTGGGTTGGGGGACGTGGCCATGATGAGAGTGTCGTCTTCGTAGAGGCCCAACTCGACGTGATGTGAAGGATAGGTCATGTCGTTGACATACACACTGAAGAGAACAGAGGAGATCAATACCCCCTGAGCCAATCCAGCTCGCATGCCTTGAAGAGATTACATGGCCGTATGGGAGGAGGCTTCGATGTCCGATCCCTGAGGTAGGATGAGATTGTATGGACTATGTAAGACGGGAAGTTTAGGAGCGTTAGCTTGTTGAGGCCATCGATCCAGATGGTATCGAAGTCTTTGGGCACGTCTAGGAAAACTGCGCCGGTAAGACTTCTTTCGCCTAAATTCCTGGTTATTCTATCAACGAGGTGGGCCAGCTGCAAGGACGTGCTATATCTGGGTCTGAACCCAAACTCCTCGTCTCGCATCGGTACGCCATCATTTACTACATGTAAGATCCTAGCTAGTAGGATCATTTCAAATAATTTACCAATCGTATCCAAGCGACTAATGGGTCGATAGGAAGAGGGGAGTGCTGGATCCTTCCTCGGTTTAAGAATAGAGATAAATCGAGCCTGCCTCGACTTTGGGGGAAAGTGATGTGTGCGGAGAACCGCATTCAACAAACGGGCGAGGAGGGAAACCGCTAGCTTTGGAAGGTACTTCAATGCCCTGTTCGGTACACCGTTCGGGCCCGGAGCCTTGATGACATTGAGATCCCTGATGGCTTTGTGGAACTCGTCAGGGGTGGTTAACTGTTGTTCGCTGGCGGGGCATAGGAAAAACGACATCAGCGCCAAGTCAACAGTCTCAATAATTGCCGGGACCGAAGGAACGGTCACCGGCTGAAACTGAACCTCCAGATTGTCTGCAAGATTTTCGGCTTTCTGAGAGTCCGAAAAAAGCGATTTCCCCCTGGTGTGACCGGTCGGGGGGGGATGGAGTAGGTACTCTCATCATCCGCTTGTAATCCTCCACAGCGATTGGTCTTTAGGATCGAGGGATTCGGTTGTAGCGCTCCGCTGGTCGTTTCTCCACACGTAGAGCCGGCGGGTCACCGACCTCTGCAGGCGGTTGACCCGTTTTCAAAGCGGGGTCCTTGGTGATCTGCCACTGCCTCCGCAGCCGTTTTTT
>Ga0123352_10014694_pt1 | contig 12470 bp, 7 predicted proteins | sample TergutLab28metaG_FD_89700 | JGI IMG/M metagenome (GOLD analysis project Ga0123352, IMG submission 89700) | Labiotermes labralis P1 segment gut microbial communities from Petit-Saut dam, French Guiana - Lab288 P1 | ecosystem: Host-associated > Arthropoda: Insects > Digestive system > Gut ... | reverse complement strand
TTTTCTTAGAATTTCCAGCCGTGTCAGACACAGGAGTTTGTAAGCCAAGTACTATTCCAGTGCAGATGGACCGACAATCAAACAACAGTGAAACCCACGTTGGTCTAATACAAACTATGTATTATTATTATTATTAGTAGTAGTAGTAGTATACACCGTTCTACTTCTCTGGTCCATATATATTGAAAGAACATTAAGTATTTCGCATTTGTTTCATTTTTAAGTTATTAAACTTTGAAAATAACATGCATGTGAAATATGTAGAAACGTGCTGTCGTGAAGCACCAGGCCTACGGCACGGTACTGTTACTTCAGATATACAGCGGCAGTAACCTACTAGTGCTGCGTCGAAGTTGGCACGTTACAGCGTCACACCGTAACGGTGCGGCATTCAGGGGTATCGGTGTAGAAAACCCACAGTAAGTGTAGGAATCTCGGCACACGAATGAGTAATTTTATTTTTAGCGAACTGCAGTCGGTGCGGCCGGTTACAGCTGACACTAAACCGGTATGGCACTGGCCATCAACTTAACAGCACACACTGTAGAACGTAAACAAACAGCGGCCTTAATTCTCTGCTTCTGCGATGACTGGTGTCACACACGGGCACAGGATTTTGTAAAGAACGACCACAACTCCGTAAATAGTAATACGTAATTCAGACACTGCTGATAAAAATGAAGATATACAGTGCAGAGTTCTAACGTTCCAAGCGTCAAATAGTACTCTCCACTTTTGTAATCTATTCGTACCAACCTTCAGGACCTTCCACGCATTCTACCCAAAGTCGTAGTTCCGTACCATACCAGATGTTTGCGATTGCTTAACCGATTACGTTGCTATACGCTTCACATCTCAGAGACCAACTTCTCTTCCCACCACGCCGTGACCTTGAGGTTCGGTCTAACATACACACGGCCACAGTATACCGGGTACTATCATAAAACATCATGTAGCTTTTGGTTTTATAATGTGCTCCCATTTTATTGACTTCTCTTTCAATTTTGTCAAGATTATTGAATAAAATGGGAGTTCCCTTCAATTGTGTAATTATTTTTATCATTATCCACATTACTTTGCGTTCCAGAAGATAACACGGCGCTATAAAAATTGGCTTTAGATTTTCTTTTACCTCAGAAGTTCGGTAAAGGTAACACTGTCCTTGTCCAAGCCATGAAGGAGTATGGGGGAGTAGGCGTAGAGTTCCACTCTTTCGTAAGCTCTAAACAGTGTGCAGATGAGTGATGCATTTCAGGCCCCGGTCACTTTACTCACGCGGAAAGAACTACCTGTACACAATGGATGTTTTTGGTAATACTGAAGAAGAGAAATTAAAAATTTTCACTTGCAATTCTTGAAGTTCGCGCCAACCTTTAGCAGAATGCGTCACGTGATTCTTGAGTTTTCACGGAGAGACACGCACAAATAGACGTACTCTAAGAAAGGAAAGGCAAAATGAATATAGCCTATATGAATATTAGTGGTGCATTTCCGACAGCAGACGTAAAAACCGCCATTTGCCTAGACCCTCCTCAAATAACAAGTAAATTCTGAAGTCGAAAGAATGTCCGTATCATTATTTTGCGTGTCAAGTCCGTTATTAGGTAACAAGACCGTTACATTACAGTTGTATGTCAGTACCATATATTGTAAGGTCTTGCATCATTGCCTTGATGCTAATATTCCTCATCAGAAAACCGAATGTAACATGTGCAGATTAAATTTTCATTCATTAACGGCGAGATGTTGAGTGACGATGAACTCACCAGTGGCATCTGTCGGCGCTCTATTAAATCTGAAGGCCTTGATCAAATTAACTGCTCCGAGCGATGTTTTTAATCTCGAATGCTTAGAAACGGTGCGAATCCAGTGCAAGTCACGTAACCACCAGCCGTTAGGTGAGTGCAACACTACGTATTGACGGAGGCTGGAGCGCTGAAATGAATTTCAGATTGGTATTATCGGCACCGTATCGACGATTTGAGTCTGCACAAGGACAGAGAAAATAAACTCTCAAACTGTATATTAAATGCGACAAAGAATATTCGATGTATCACGGATAGAAAAAGCATTATTTTCAAATATTTGCGTAGATTTAGGATACACTAAGAGGACCTTCGTGATTTTTCGTTGTCCCAGCCCTGTCTAAATGCTTTCCAGTCTTACGTGTGTATTATTTCATACGACAAAACCCTTACTTGTTTCTTCATAGAATGTCATCCTCGGGTAAATATCATTATTTAAAAAAAAAACTGTAAATGCAATACATGTTCTAATCCTACTTTAATAAAAGATGCTGAAAAGACAGTAACAGTAATACGTCACACAGTGGCAGTAACATGTCACAGTGGCAATAACATGTCACATAATAGCAGTAACATGTCACACAGTAGCAGTAACATATTACACAGTAGCAGTAACATGTCACACAGTAGCAGTAACAGCAACACGTCACACAATAGCAGTAATATGTTACACAGTAGCAGTAACATGTCACACAATGGCAGTAACATGTCAGACAGTGGCAGTAACATGTCACACAGTAGCAGTAACATATCACACAGTAGCAATAACATGTCACACAGTAGCAGTAACATGTCACACAGTCGCAGTTACATGTCACACATTAGCAGTAACATGTCACACAAGCAGATAAATTTGTGACTAGGATGCGTTTTCGAGGATACTCGCGAATGAATTATTGTATTTTAATAATGTAAAAAAATTTACATTTTACTATACAGTGCATTGAAAGTAATACAATTACAGTGAACCGTTATTACAATGGACTGAAATGCGAAAGGATAATTATCGATAGGATTTCTTGGAAATCTTTAACCTATTAGACGGAGAAAGATGCAAATACGAATGGAGATGCCATATCTCAGAAGACGTGTACAGCAACAGAGTTGTGAAATTCTCGCCTCGCACACCAAACCACACGTGTATCGCACACCAAACTACACGTGTATCAAGACATTTTAAATGGAGTTAAAAGTCACTACGCTGTCGTGTGCTTTTTATTGGAGGCACTGAACTTTGGGTTCTACTGCTAGTGGATTACTTTGACTTGCTGAAGGCTGATATGGGTTTCCTCATTAAGAAGCCGCTTTTGAATTGTTCTGACACAGTGGAGAGATTACGTACTGACTATTGTAGCGTACTGACTATTGTTGCAGGTTCTGATAACCAAACTGCGGGCAACCAACAACGCTGAGACGCAGCAGTATCGCAAAGCTACCAAGGCACTGCTGGTTCTCATCCCGTTACTGGGTATTACTTATATCCTTGTCATCACTGGTCCAGCAGAAGGCGTGTCCGCTGCCATCTACGATTACATAACAGCAGTACTGCTCTCAACACAGGTAATGCTCCTAATTATTCTTCTTTAAAGGCGTTTTTACCTGATTTTCTACTCTGCTGCTTAATGCATAAACTAAGGTGTTTTAGCTAGGAAAAAAGTGTTTGAAGTAAGCTGTATGTGTGTGTGTGTGTGTGTGTGTGTGTGTGTGTGTGTGTCATGTGATTTCAGGTCGCGCCAACTTCGCACTTAACTACAAACCAAGTTTGTTACATTTAGGTTGGGTGAAATTCTGATCAGGGAGAAACAACTACAGATTTTCGCACGGGGTCATATGGTGTCTTGCCTGCCATCTTGAAACAGAGAGCTTCTTGGGTAATCGAGTTTATTGTTTAGATCCAAAGCAGGATGATAGCCAGTGCAATTATTATTTGAGCCTTTGAAAAGAAAATTAGCTAAACTATCCTCAGTTTTTCCATTTTTGTTGTAACAAATCTTGATTCTGTTACAGTCAAAGTATAAATATATTTCATATACAAAGAGTGGACCATCTGATTTCGGAGTAAAGAAAGAACGGAACTGTTTGTAGGCCTAAAGTCCTGTACCATGATAAGTGGGTCCCTGTCACCACGTCATGGCGCGTCATCAGGTTGTGGCTCGAGGAACGGCCTCCCATACGGAAGGTAGCTGCAAATATATTGAATAAGCAGTCGCGGACAGCTGACAAGTTGTGGCCCTCCAGCTTGGGGGTTGGGCGAGGTGCTAACAACTTCTCACCGTAAAAAAACTTACCTTGTTACGAAATGTTCACACAGAAAGCGTGGACCTGGACTGATACTTGGAGATAGGGACAGGTGACGGGCACTTGTGAATGCGGTAATGAACTTTCTGGCTACATAAAATACAGGGAATTTCTTGACTATCTGAGAACAGGTTAGCTTCTCAAGAAGGACTCTGTTCCTTGGAGTAAGTAAGTAAAGTTCTATATGTCAGACGCACCAACCAGTTTCGTTGTGTTAAAAATACTAGAACTCTTGTTTAATCATTTCTTTATTTCCTTCCAAATTTGTGTTTGTTTCCTTTACCTTTTCATGCTTTTTGTCCCGTTTTATTTTCCTTTAATATAAATGAATCTGAGAAAAGAAACCTGTGCTTTATGTGCCACGTGCTGCAATGAACACAATTGTTGGTTTTATAAAAGTAATATTTGTTTTTATATAAAATGACTAAGGAACAGCATCGGACTAGAATATGTAAAGATCGAGCTGTACAAATTCATGCCTGATGATGACAATTACAGGTTAAAAAAGTAGCAGTGTTATTATAAACACAAATAATATTTTTATAATTAAGAGAAGCGATTGTGCTGTCTGGTCCATATTTTGTACATAATTTAGGAAATACTAATAAATATCTTACGTACATTCTTCCGCGACATAAAACCTTTCAATTCGCTCACTCAATTATTTTACAAACAACTGCACTTATATAAATTTATAAAATTTACACATTAAAACATTTAAAACGCTCCGACATGTTTCGGTCCTAGGACAATCATCATGGAGCTATATCGTCCTTGCTAAAGTTACACTATTAAAAGTTATGTTAATTTCACTATTCCAGTTGGTTTTGTGGCAGCATATTGGAATAGCGAAATTAATATGACTTTTAATAGTGTAACTTTAGCAAGGACGATATAGCTCCATGATGATGATAATAGGACGGAAAAATGTAGGAGAGTTTTTAATGTTATAATGTTTTAAGGTGTAAATTTTATAAATTTATATAAGTGCAGTGGTTGGTAAAACAATTGAGTGACTTGACAACATGCACGGTATAACAACGAAAATAAAAAATAGTTTGTGTTTATTTGTATAACTGACAGAACAGAAGGGGACGGATAGAATTAAATTTACATATGCCACTCTTCCTCTTCTGCTAATACTGTATTATTATTATTATTATTACAGTCGTAATAATTTGGTGCATATTAATGTTTATTTCTGTACATAAGACCATAAAACAAACGTTCTGCTTTATGAGTAAATTTGCATGCGTTCGTATAACAGCAATACAGCGACGTAAATCTTTACTTCGCTCGTCACACTGAATGGTGCAACACACGTGCTGTTTTCACGTAAATTTTCAAAACCCTCTGGAGGTTTCGACGTGATGAAATGTTGCACAGCTTACGGTACTTCATTAGTCGAGTTACTCTTCCCGCGAGATCTTCATTTACAGCTTCACACACCGAATTCTTGCTCATCAATGACACACAATTTTATAACCGTGACGCAGAACTGTGCAATGTTGCAATAATCTACAGTTATAAATATTGCTGCTGTATGCATCTGGATATACCAATTATCTCTCGACTCTCCTTCGTACAGTGCAGTTTGCAATCCAGTTATCACCGCACTCTTTCACCGTTATCACCGCCATCCTTTTCAACATCTTCATCATCGACATCGTCTGGAATTCCCAAAATACATATTCATATTCTTTGAGAGACATCTTGTATAAATCTCGACAAAGAGACGACTATCCTCAGGTTTTTGTGGAATCCGTTTGGCCTGCAGGCAAATTCTTCAACAGTGGTCCTTCCTTAACCCAGGCCACAGGTATGTTCAGACCCCCACTCACAATCATCCTACCTCACCGTTCTTCCCGAGCAATGTGACACACATATTTTACTTAAGAATCTGAAATTTACATCCTTCTTACACTTCGTCCACTTTCATTTATCTAAACATTACTGTAGTGGAGATCTTAAGCCGCAACCTAAATCTGTAATATAGACTTTCCTCAAATTTAACCTTCTGGGTTATAGCACGGTGCAGGATTACGAGTTTGTTCCCAAGTTTTGGAGAAATATATTGCCTCCATGTGTATTATGCTACATTATGCTACACACATAAATATGTAACTCCCTGCGAATATGTGGGCCCATTAATACAGATTTATAAGGTAAAAGAATGGATACAAAATTATGACTCACAAAACTGTCTCAACCTGAAACTTTCTGGCTCGTATTCCAGAGTTTCCCACTTCAAATCTCAGGCAAAATTCACACTACACTGGATGCAGATTTTCGTATTTACCACAGCCCAGCAGATGAAGACAAATACCTTAAATTAGTCCACGATAACTTCCTTTCACATCCTTCCAAGTTCATTCATTATATTATCATCCGATCGTTCGAGTTTAGCATATTTACAGACAGCGTCTTTAAATAAATTACAGCATGCTACGTTATGCATGTTCACTGCTAACAGTGAAACATGGGCAAAAACAAAAATACATGAAAGGTGTACAAGTTCAAAAGTTGAAGTGAGGTCTAAAAGGAAACTGAACGACTGTACAAAGATTTGATAAATTTATCGGGGAAGAAATAATAAATTAGAAACAGATTTTTTTTAAAAGTAAAATTCCAAGAGGGGGAAAACAAAGATGGACGTAGCAGCTTCCGATAGCCGGTCGTGGACCCATCCCCAATCGACGACTCCATACGTGGGACCCCGTATAGTTATTAGCGAAGTTACTCAGAGATCTCATAACAGGGACCCAGAGTACTGGATTCTGTTGGAAGAACGGAATTCGGTCCGAAAAAAACCCATAAGAAATTTTATTATTATGCATGTTTTGTGGCCTACTGCCCTGCGGGGTGTGTTGGGGCCTTATCTATGTTACTAGTTGGCAGACAACAGGAAGCCTGTAAGGGAATAATCACTTTAATGCTTCAAAATTTATGGAAATCACTTTCTCTGTCAAATTGTAAAATCGGTCAATGTCGGCAATTCTGTACGAGTACACATGCACGCATAGGACCATATCTGAATAAACCGGCAAATTTTTATTTAATTGGATGTTATGTAGAATCTACTCTTCTTCTTAGTACGGCTCTACAACCCTTAGTGCAGAGTTTTGGCCTTCTCAACCACTTACTTCCATCTTCTCCTATCCTGGACAAAGGTCTTCCAATTTGGCACTTTTAACCTCTGTACATCTTTTTTAACATCATCCTCCCAGCGTATCTTTGGTCTCCCCATTGACCCCTTTGAAATGGGTTTCCAGGCGTGTATCGCTTTGAACATTCTTGTTTCTTGCATTCTTTCAATATGACCTACCATCCTAGCCTTTGCACTCTGGCGAAGTTTATTATGTTCTCATGTTTTATTAGTTTATCCAGTTCCTCGTTAGTTTTTATTCTCCAGGATCCATTTTCATAGGTTGGGCCAAATATTTTCCTCAATGTAGGATCTACTACCTGATCCATATTCTCAGAAAATCACGTCGCGATCTCACATGACCCAAAATCTAAAACGTTTCAATTTCAGATAAAAATGTATTCGAGTTTTGGAGGCAGAGACGATAAAGAAATAGAGATATAGCAGAAAGAAGTGTGTTTCTTTGTTTGTGTAGTCTGAACAGGCCCCATAAAGGCTACAGGGTTGCGTCATCAAGAAATCTAATTATTATAATTACCGTAAAATAAACTCCAGTGCTGGATACTCTCGTAAACCTTACAAACACATTATAAACCTTATGACTGCTCCCATCTGTATACATAATAGGAATGGAACTCTAACTATTTCCGCAACCGCTCTGTAAGAATTTTTAAACTTAATATAGACGAATGTGTTTTAAAAGTCTCCGCGCCATATTATTGGACGGCCTACCTTGCTCAAACAGATTTAAACCAACATCACTTCACTCCATCTGATACCGCAGAAAACGTGTTTCATGAACTGCTCTCCGGTAGCCATTTAGACCATGTCTCGATAAACATCTCGCGAACACTTCTTCTGTTCAAATGAATTACTGTCTCCACAGTCTATTAGATATTCTTTATGGGTCTGAATATGCTGCACGACTCCCTTAATTCTTGAGCCTAAGACGGAATAAGTAATAGAGACTGCATAATGAACTACTTCATGATCTGTACATCTTGCCAAATATTATTCGGGTGATCAAATAAGGTGGAATGAGATGGGCGGGGCATATAGTATGTATTGGGGCCGAGAGGGGCAAGCAAGTATTTGGTGGGGAAGCCTTGGAGAAGACAGCATGTGGATTAAAAAACTTCCTTAGACGGGAAGATATTAAAATGGCTCTTCAGGAAACAAGATGACCAGGGGAGGAGAGGACTGGATTACTGTGGCACAAGATAGGGACAAGTGGTGGGCTGTTTTGATCACGATAATGAACATTCATGTCACATAAAATGCTGGGAATTTTTGACTAGTTGAGGGAACGATTAGAATTTCAAGAAGGACTCTGCTCCATGAAGCCAGTAAGAATGAAAAAGTCAGGGGCGTCGAATATAAGGGAGGTTTTTGATTGAAAGGGATGCAGAAGGAAGGGATAGCGACCAGTCTTAAGTTACAATAGCAGAATTTGCCTGAACAAAACAGAGACTTCATAAACTGATGATCAAATACTGCCAGACTTTTGAACGGTTTTGAAATCGTAAACTCCGGAATACAAACAATATTATGTATACTGACCACTGAACTGCACGTGTGATCTATAGACACTGACATGTCGAATGTCTGCATTAGTGAGAAACTCACGGCCCAAGAGATATGACTTCAACAGTAACTATTAAACTGCAAGCAGCTTTAGCCTAGCCTCAGCAAATGGTAATTGACGAAAATGATACTTCCCCAGCCACCATCAAACTACAGAGCTACACTCAAATGCCCGCTCTCTAATCTTTAACGACAATAAAATGAATCGAATGCACCGTAAGGTAACACTGTACGTAGCAGTGAGTATGGCGTGTAGCGTCATTGCTTTTCTATCGCAATAGTGCAGTACAATTCAGTTCCAGAATAACGTCATTATCGAATTGCAGCACATTCCGTCTCAAACTGTGCAGCTGATATAACAGGCTTCAGTACCGAACGAACCATATAAGTTCACTTCCTATTCTTTGACTGGGAGTAGCCAGGCAGCTCAGCACGCCTGATTTTTCTGCTATTCCATAGAGCGATTGGCGGCATTACTCCAAGAACAATCATAAAATGAAGAAGGGTTGGAATGGGACCATAAGGGAGGTGCTAAATGGCTTACGTCTTCATTCCGCTTCTAAACATTTTGCACTGTCCCTCTTAGGAAACACAAATTTGGTGCCACAAAACTTTGTATTCTGTCCCTGCAGTCATTTGCTTAATATTTGCATAAACAGTAGGTTTCCGCTTAGCGCTTCTCACGCTGTTGCAGGCGGACAGTTTTACTAACAAATGACGTTTATGAAAAAGTAAATTATATCTCATTGCTTTCGAGACGAAAGAAAGACTTTTCTTTTTCGAGAGTCTGACAAATTCTGATGTTCCCAGGCTTTGTCAGCTGACATTTCTGATAACAGCAAAAAGAACAAGAGCAAGAACAACAAGAACAAGAAGAAGAAGAACAAGAACAAGAAAAACAAGAACAAGAACAAGAGAGGTACGCAGTACAGGTGGATTACTACTGACCAGGCAAAAAAGGACAAGGAAAGAAACCTGGCCGGGTGTCTCTCCACCACACTCGGAGAGGTTTTCTCCTGGTACTTCGTGTTTCCTTGTCGGTATAATTGCACAATGTAACACGGTCCATCATCCTCACACGGCGGTACATACAGCGACGCAACGCACGGATTGCCCTAATTTCCCGCTGTTTTCCTCCTTTTAGCACAACATCCTCGAAACATTTGTTCGTCACAACGAGCAAGCTAAACAGACAGAAATTTTAAAGGCTTTAAAGTTGAAATTTTCCTTCCAAGACATTCCAGCATGTGACATCCACGAAACTCCTGTCAGGATAGGCGGTTCCAAGGTCGAGATTTGAGCCCAGGAAAGCCATATTATAAACAGACGTTGCCAACTTCTAGATAACGAACTTTATTTAACATTTCATAACAGCGGTTGACAACTACATATAATCCTTCCAAGCCACTTGGCAACTTTCATTATTCAAAGTATGTGTAATAAAGCGTAAGTTTTATTTGTATAATACATTATGCAACGTCAATTCACAACATACATCAAACAAGATGCAATAATTACAATTAGGTGATATTTGGTTACATGTTTCGGCCGTGACCAGCCATCTTTAGGCCAACTAAGTACAACAATTAAGGTACAGTAAGAATATTACTCAATGCATCTTGTTTGATGTATGTTGTGTATTGCCGGTGCATACTATATTATGCTTATTTGATAATACACAGCGGGATGGCCTCTCTCTCTCTCTCTCTCTCTCTCTCAAAAAAGTAATTTTTATTGGCTTAGGTCTACTTGCCTCACACGTACATTTTAAGCGCTTTATTTGACGACGCTGTCAAATGCTGAGATTATGTAGCGTTGATGATGGGTCAATGCAAGAGCGGGCATCAGCGTTGAATGGGGCAAACCCGAAAAAAAGAATCGGAGAAAGACTTATCTAGAAACCACTGTGCCCGTCACAAATTCCACACGAACTGGCCTGGGACTGAAAACGGTACTCCTCTGTGACATGCCGGCGACCAACCTCCTGAGCCACGACACGGCCCCACACACGTGAGGTGCACAGACATGCATTTATTTTAGTAAAGGAGGACACGCATTCCAAGAGCTGCTACCAAGCTGGCATGAGAAAATACGTAGAATTTATTTAATTAAATTTCTACAAAGCAACAACTCTTCATGATTCTGCTGTATGCAAAGGCAAACCTTATGCATATGCATACAATAGTTCGATATTAAATGTTCTCATCCGCGTAATTTAGGCAATGTTATGCGTTGGAGGGCGAGACAACTGGAGACAGGGTAGGCCTAAACTTAGAGTGAAAGTCTCGCTTTCTGCCTTCCGTAACGACCAACCCCTTTAGCGATTATGTTTTCAATCTGCTCTGACCGGTCTACTGATTTGTTTGAAATACGAGTGCTGTTGAGATAAACTGGCGTCTGCCGATGAAACAGCAAGGGCAGTCATTGTCAACAGTGTTCAGTGTTCAATCGTCATTTACAAAGTTGTGAAACAGAATCTTATGTTTATTGGACCGTGCATCATTGTGATAGCTGAAGAATAAAAGACCAATTTGATGTCACTTGCTATTTTATTTAACTTCTTATGTACTCAACATGTTTCGGATATTAATATATCCATCATCAGGAGTTTGCGACTGTGTTGTTGAATTACCACATTGGTCGTTTTGTTCTCGGTTCGTTGTGTGTTGGAGATTTGGTGCGGCTGGGTTGGAGTGGTGTCCGTGTTGCAGGCTGAAGGATGGGTTTGAGTGGTGTCCGTGTTGCAGGCTGAAGGACACCACTCAAACCCATCCGCACCAAATCTCCAACACACAACGAACCGAGAACAAAACGACCAATGTGGTAATTCAATAACACAGTCGCAAGCTCCTGATGATGGATATATTAATATCCGAAACATGTTGAGTACATAAGAAGTGAAATAAAATAGCAGGTGACATCAAGTTGGTCTTTCATTCTTCAGCTTTTGAAACAGAATGTATTTAAATCCAATTGTCAAGCAGCTGTGTTGAAGAAGCACATGAAAATACTCATAGTCTTCTAAAAATCGGAGCCAGGCCGGTAGAAGAACACTACATCCTAACAGGACAAATCCTAACAACAATGTATTTTATGCACTACATAATAAACAAAAATAAAATATTAACATTTTACTGCTAAACCTCCCTCTCTTACTTGACCCTGAAGTCGACAGGATCACTGTCGCTAAGTGTGTATTGCACAATCACAAAATTGCCTTTCTCTCTACGTCCAAACATTTCCCAACACGAACAGAATAGTCCAGGGCAGAGAGGATGGCAGGACTTTGTCATCACTGGCAGGTCAATGTATGAAATTATTCAGTGTAACAGCAGGAATAAACACGGCTCAAAATTAGAGCGCACTGTCGACAATTACCTGCCAGTATCGATAGTGAGAATGGGTGTGGTCATTGCAAACATCGGGCCAAGTGCGACGTTGCACATTTCCAATCGTTGCGAGTAACGTATATGAACACAAACACACACACACACACAGACATATATATATATATATATATATATATATATATATATATATACATATATATATGTATATATATATATATATAGAGAGAGAGAGAGAGAGAAAGAGAGTATTGTTCTAAAAGGTCAAACTATTAAATATACAAAATTTTA
>Ga0123352_10014688_pt1 | contig 12471 bp, 4 predicted proteins | sample TergutLab28metaG_FD_89700 | JGI IMG/M metagenome (GOLD analysis project Ga0123352, IMG submission 89700) | Labiotermes labralis P1 segment gut microbial communities from Petit-Saut dam, French Guiana - Lab288 P1 | ecosystem: Host-associated > Arthropoda: Insects > Digestive system > Gut ... | reverse complement strand
CACACACCACACACACACATACACATACACCACACACACACACACCACACCACACACCACACACACACCACACACACACACCACACACACGCACATACACGCACACACACACACACACACACACACACCCCACACACCTCCCCCCCACACACACATATACACATTTCTGTTCTTACAGTTTTTAAAGATTCAGTGCCTTTTCACTAATATATGTTACAGCAGCTTTGAAGAATTTCTGCAACTCCGTTCAGAGGTTGTAATCTTCACAATTATATTTTCACTTACATCAAATCGTAATAAAATGCTTGTAAAATTGTACAATACCTTTTGCACTCTTAGGCTTGTTCGAATTGATATCGTCCTCACCAAGGCTGGGCCCATTCCGGTTACGCATAGGCACACACCTACACTTGTACATATCCATTCATACGTCATCACGTCTGGAAATTACGAATACTGGTAATTATTGCAGGACGAACTGGTACGTTAATGCCTATTAACTTCACAGACTCTCACGGGCTTTTAAGTTCCAAATTTACAGGCCATTATATAAAACAAAGACAAAACTAAACGTAGAACGCAAATTTCTCTGTCCACAAAGTTCACTTTCATTATACTGAGTGGGTCTGCGAACTGGAAAGCGTCCAGCATCTATCGGAAAGGGTATTTTGAAGACGCCCAGTGGGTATTCATGTCTGTGTCGACTGCACCACCACACTGGCCTATTCTTTATACAGAAGCAGCTGAGAATTCGGTCCATACTTTTGACGTCATGCAATGGATCGTAGCGTGAGGCCTTTGCACCGGTAACCACAAACAATGAACCGCTGCAATAAACATTAGTTACACATTCTGAGAGAAAACAGGAAACACAAGGTAAACCCGACTGGCCTAACTGTAATTCCACTGATAATAACACGATTATATTCGCCCAATTTCCTTCATTACTTTCAAACACATAGAGCATAGCACATACTGCAGATTAATAAATATTCAATTCCGTTCTTTGTTGACGTATTAAGGCAATCAGGCTTTAATTAAGTGCACTTGAAAAACACTTGGATAATTTTTAATATCTGAAACGATTCACCTCGTCAGTGTATCCGACAACTCACATAAAACGAACAATAATCACAGTATACATTCAGTATACTTATAATAACACAGGTATAGAGGGAAAACGGTAAGTGTTCAGTCAAACGCAACATATATTGAATTCAGAGACACAGGATACATATTTCGGATTATTTAATTAATCTATTTGACGTTCAGGTGACCGTGCATCGTGATAAATTCTTATAATAAAACCAACTAGATGCACTAATTTCCTCAAATTTATTTTTTGGAATAAAACTACATATTTCGGGCAGAGGAACTCTCCGAAACATGTAGAGTTTCATTCCAAAAATAAATTTGAGAAATTAGTGCATCTAGTTGGGTTTATTATAAGAAATAATTGATCTATCACCAGACCTTTGTACAAAATAAGCAGGATGAATAAAGTGCGGTCATGTCACTACTGCATTCTTGTTGTTTAACTTGTACAAGTCCTGATGACGGATTAAGCAATCAGAAACATGCGTCCCGGCGGCAAAATACGTATTTTGCGGAGTCTGTGATTGATTTTCCAAAGTAGTACAATACTGTATCAACTGTGATGGTATGTGAGCTACTGGATGACCGTAAGGAAAGGAGACGATACCCTCATTTGAAGGAGGAAGCTCTAGATCGCACTATGTGGACAGCTCGCTATGGAAAAGGCTTTGGACCTGTCGTAAGACAGACTACTAAATGAATGAATGAATGAATGGCATGTGAAAGAATTGCAATTGTTAAAAATATGAAAACAGTAGCAACCAGTGTCTGCTTTATCTACACTTAAGAAGTTTTCCTCCTACTATATAACACTGGTACCTCTGAATAGTGTGCACAGCAATAGAATCCGTGTTCATAATGTGTTGCCTTATATAGCATTTCATTCTTATTGGCGCACCTATTAGTATATTATATTGCGTGACTATGGTCTGGTGTGCCTTGCTGACTAGAGTGCTTGTTTTTTTCTTGCATTTTGGTTGCTTCTTGCATCATACCGACCGACACAGTCTGTGGGGTACAGCTGGTCTGTTTGTGAGAGGTAGTAACTATTGGATACCTCTCAGGAGCAGAGCAGCTGTACTCCACAGACCGTTCGCTCGATACGACGCAAGAAGCAAGCACCATACAATAAAAACAAGGTATAATCAATATGGCCTACAAGAACAGAGACACGCAATATTATACGTAAATATGGCAACCAAAGAGAGTAGGGTGACACATTATAAAAACTGGTTCTGTTGTTATGTTCAGTAATCAGAGGTTCAAATATTATAATCTTCAGCAGAAAATAGCAAGCGTGTAGATAATTAAACCACTAGTTTACCTTCTTCCATATGTCACATGTTTAACAATATTAGTTATTTTACATATTATAATAATTAAATAGGATAAGGTTTTGTACAACAGAAAATTAATCTCATAACTACACAAAATATGTCTTTTGTTGTAAGAACTCAAAAAACACTAACTTGAAGATTTTACTATTTGTAAGCCATTTGAATCCAATGATTCTGCACTACAGACTCCAGTCTCCCTGTTGATGGTTCGTAACTAAACAGAGATATGCAGGGAAATAAAATATGCAGGTGTTATTATAAAATGTATGTGTAATTTGATAGCTCTGTTTGAATATTATATTCTGCAACTGCTTAGGTGTGGCGCGGCTAAATTGCTTTCAGACACAAACTGTCAGCTCCTGATCTCAAGCCGCAGCGGCAATCGCAAATAAAGTCAGGAACGTGACTCCTGCTGGTTTTCGCGCAGCTGCGGCACGATTGACTGAATGTCGCCATCTTATTTACGCCCACCGTAGTTCTAGTTGCTCTAAATCTGTGAGAAAACTAGTAGACGATGAAATGTGTGTATTGTGCAAAGCAAGATTTAATATCACCCTGGTTAAACGGTGGCTAATTGTCTGTTGCCAGTGGGCAAAAAGTATCCCATTTTATCTCTAATTTATACTGGCTACAGTGAAAACCAGTAAAGCGCTAATAAATTTTATAACATGCCGCGATTGTAAACGTTACACTGTAATGTTGTCGTGTGTATCTGCTGACCATCAAAAAGAGGTATGACCTGACCACAGTTCAATTGAGTGTTACAGGTCAACACGTACTGCACAACTACGCAATTGAGTGTGTCTACCAGAGCTTTATCAATGCATTTCCCCACTGTGTAAATGCTTTTTACGGAACATCGCTTTAAGCTGCGAAAGATATATGTAGGATTATATGCTACATGCACGAAGAAGGGCTTCACGTATATAGATCTAACAAAGGGTGAGAGGCACATTCGTCTCTACGAATCTCAACTCCATGGCCTGTACAAGCGTGTCCAATGCTTTTTTTCTGAAGGGGAAAAATAAATGACTGATTCCATGTTGTTAACTGGGAATATGTATGTGTACATATACATTAATCACAGATAATTACATTTTATTGTTCTGCATGTGTAATGAAACATTAAATTAAATTTGTACATGATGAGAGATTTTCATATTTTTTTTATGTTTTATTGACCATTCATCTCGATATTATATTGTAAAGAAAAACCAACTTGATACACAACTTATTCTTAGTGTATTTCGTCAACCTCTACATGTTTCGGGCGTATCTAGGCTCATCATCAGGAGGTACAACCTTATGTATACAAAAATTGGTACTTATTATTGTTTTTAGATGACTGTATGTTGTCCAGGACAACAGACAGTCATCTAAAAAGAATAATAATCACAAATTGTTGTATACATAAGGTTGTACCTCCTGATGATGGGACTAGATACGCCCGAAACGTGTAGATGTTGACGAAATACATTAAGAATAAGTTGTGTATCAAGTTGGTTTTTCTTTACACGATTTTCATACCTCGGTCCCTTAGCACAACTAAACAGGGTGCCACATACTTTGGAAAAAAAATACACACATTAGATTTATACTTACAGGAACTAAATTTGGGGAGTAGATGTGTAGGTCTGCGTTTGTTTCAATACGTTTTCACCTTCACGTCTTTCATAAAATGCATCAAATTAAAAATATATATGCACAGTAAATTTTATAAGAAATAATCTTGAGACAATCGCTATGGAGACCAGAAAGCATATCGGAAGATAATATTAATATGGATTTTCGCCAGGTCGCTAGAATTGTGGATGCAGGACCTTATAAAACGTAATATAATACTAAATAGTGTACGTCAGCACAACCACTTTATTACTCAAGCTAATTATACAGGATGTGACGTGTCACGTCACACCCTCTGAGACAAATGATTTAATTATATGTATTCCATGGATGTAAATACTATGGGATCCCAAAGTATGCATAGCATCTTGTGACTCAACTGGCAAAAATAAGCCTGAAGATTACTAATCTATAGTCGAAACATGTAGCCTGTATAATTAGCTTGAGTAATAGAGTAATTGTGTTGACGTACACTATTTAGTATTATATTACATTTATAAGCACATCGTGATTATTCCTTATAAAATGTCGGATTTATTGTGGCGATGTTGCAGCAACTTTGGGTTTTGCTACCACTATTCTCGTTAAATAATTAAGTTAGCTGTTATTTTTAACAAGGGACTGAAAACTAAATGCATTTATGATGCGGAATTCTGTACTTCATTGCTTACATTATCATACACCATTGGAATACACGTTTAAAAATGTATTACAAAAAGTTTTCGGCGCCTTGTAATATAATTTTTATTTCTATTCACATAATTTCTTACGGAAATTATTGGTTTTAATTTAATACGTCAATTAATTCACTCAACTGATAAAATCGATGTTTCAATAAAGTAATTTCGGAACTGAATGTTACCCATTTCCAAGTCTCTGTAAGTCTTAGAACGTTATATTTGTCTGGCAAAGTCTCTGCAGTCTCTGTGCAGCTAATTACATGCGTTGACAGTACTGGCTGTGTGTTGTTAGCAGCGGGAAGGGGGCTTGACGTGATATTCACAGGACAACCGCAGAAGATAGCCTGACACGAAATCTACGTAAATAGCGCATGACTTGACTTCAGTTTTGAGGTCGGAAATTGAAAGCAAGGCTCGTTTCCGGAACCACTATCGTGTATAAGAGCATCGGTGATTAGAATTCAGCAAGACCCTGCTCCGTCCTACCTTCTTGTGATGAAATGAGTTGAGGTTTAGCATATCGCAGACGTTAGCACGTCTTTGCATTAACAGAAAGGTGATAGATAAGTGTAAAAAATCGCATAATGAGGTAACCGAATATGAATATTATTAACCTTTTGACGCCTAATGTCAACTATAGTGGTAGTACCGCACCGCTAACCTCTAAAGTTGAATTTTATATATTTATTCAACAAATATAGGTACTGAATATTTTAAACATGGTATATACTCTCCGTCTTTTTTCTCTTCAAAATGCAGTTTGTTTCATAATTATAATGTATTTGGTTCCTGTATTATTCACATTTTATATACAGGGTGTGCTAAAATTTAAAAAAATAATTCTGGCGCCAAAAGGTTAATACTAAGTGACGAAGGATTATGTGGAATGCGCATGTAGCACGCATGGAATAGTGGTACTGATTTACAATATTTTATTCGGGATATGACAAGGGATGAGGTTCTCTGTTAAACATATGTGTGTAGGAGAGGACAGTAATGAATAAATATTTTAAAATGAGGCGTTACGGAATTAACGCGAAGCCGGAGTAGCACAGGCGGTATAGCGGCTAGCTACGGACTGGACAATCGTGGGTTCGAATCCCGGTAGATGAAAGAGATGTTTCTCTTCTCCAGAACGTCCATATTGGCTGTGCGACGCACACAACCTCCTATTTAATTAGTACTGGGGTTCTTTCCCAGAGTTAAAGCGGCTGGGATGTTAAGTTAATCGCTCATCTCCATCCAAGGCAGAGGTTAAGAATAAGTGGAGCTATACCGTTGCTCCCCCTTGTATGCCTTCATGACGTGGATAATCAAAACATTTTGTTATGATGTGAACTGGACTTACCTGTTACTGCAATAAGACCAACACAATACGCAATAGTTTTGGAGAACAAATTTGAATATAATGTGACTGCTACATGTTTCGGCCACACTGGAACACAATCAGAGAGCATGTAGAATTCATTCGTTTAGTAGTCTGTCTTACGACAGGTCCAAAGAATCTTCCAAAGCGAGCTCTCCACATGGTAAGATCTAGAGCTTCCTCCTTCAAGTGAGAGTATCCTCTCCTTTCCTTACGGTCATCCAGTAGCTTCCTATGTCTTCTTCCTCGTCTTCCTGTCACTTCTATCCCCATTTTATCATTCATTTAGTAACCTGTTGTAGAAGGCAGTTTCAATGCAAAACGTGACCAAACCAGTTAGCCATCCGTTTACTTATTTCATATAGGATATTCCTCTGCTCCTTGACTCTTACGTAATAATTCTTCATTTCTCACATTATGTAGAATATGAAATAGAAATTGCTTGAGTATTGCATTAAAAACTGTTATCTGGATCCAGCTTGTGTAACTGTCATTAATATAGTTCAAATATCCCCAATCTACTTTACATTAGTTTATGCCGAAGGTAGGCTTGTCTCGTGGTCTATAATCGTTATTGATCATAAAGTTAAAGTTTAATTTAAAAATATACCAACACTTAAAATACTAAAATGGCAAAATGTATGTTGAATGTCCATAGAAATTGGTCGTATCTTTAAAAAGCTCTGCAAGCGTCAAGGTTTCCTCTTCTGCCATCCGCAGTTAACAACGATGGTGCTTCGAAGAACACGGTGGAAGTAAGGGACGCGAAGCCTTTGTTCAAATGTACCCATGCAGTGTGTTGTTTTATATCGCTCTTTAAAAGTCTTACGATATTTTGGCTCTGAAGTGATGGTAGTCTGGAAGATACGGACGGTGAAAGAGTTTTTATGAAGAAAATAACAATCTGCATGTGACTGTAATTAAACTTTTGGCGCCGGAATTATTTTTTTAAAATTTAGCACACCCTGTATATAAAATGTGAATAATACAGGAACCAAATATGTTAGAATTATGAAATAAACTGCATTTTAAAGAGAAAGAAACGGAGAGTATATACCATGTTTAAAATATTCAGTACCTATACTTGTTGAATAAATATATAAAATGCAACTTTAGAGGTTAGCGGTGGGGTACGACCACTGTAGTTGACATTAGGCGTCAAAAGGTTAAAGGTTAACAAAGCGATGAATTTACACAAACGTTAAACAGTCAAAATGGTGCGGCAGGGAAGCATGTCCTGTAATTATGATAAATAACTAATCAAGTCAGATCTAACATATTTACTCGTTATAAGGGTATCTGAATGTAAGCGGATTCCAATGACGGAAAGTAATGAAGGGTGCAAGTTTTGATTTCCATAACAGTGACATGAGATGAAATTTCCAAAAGCAGAAAGTAACGTGTTGTTAAAAGGTTTGCGTAAATGATTACCTGTACATTTCAGAGATGTAGACTATAATGAAACACAACTTCACGGTTGCAAAACTGCAGAAGCGGCTACTTGGAGCAGGTGATATGACATTAAGCAGGCAGAATAATGTAGCGAACTATTTTAATATTGAGCATTTGTTGGTCTCGATAATAAAATGGAGGAAACCTTCCAACATGCATGGGTGTACTGAGCGTGCGTATTGGGTAAGTTATTGATAATTTCGAAGAGGGGGTTCTTGGCGCCTTAAAGGGCCGTAGCGCATTCAACATTAGAGTAAAGCAGTCCAAGAAAGATTATACTCCAGTTTATTTTAACATATACTGAAATGTTCAAGGACATTATCCATCCATTTTTAAAGATTTTATTTGTTTAACGGCATTTTAATCTGACCCAAAATATTATCCCATAACGAGGATATTAATAGCATAGGGGATTGTGGGTTATTAGGTGATATACCTGGCATCCTCTAGAAAAGTCTTTCGACGTTTTGTTCAGTCTGTCGCAAATCAATCTTATAAGAGAATGGAAATATAAAATATATAAAATTGTTTAATATGTGCATTTAAATTATACTATGTCATAGGGTAACTGACTTGAGACAAGAGTTTATAATGCAATATTCAAGTTATTTCTAATTCTTACTGTACATGCTTATCTTAATGATCGCCTAGCCTGACGAAATAATTAGGTGGAACAGTAACCTTAAGCTTGTTCTCCGTAAAACACTGTGTACTTGCATTGGCATTGAGTGAAGAAGTATAAACCCAAATGAAAGATGAATGATGTACCGATTTAAGACTGGGTTAATATGTTTCTGAACACTAATGAAACGTCGGATTCCGAAAAAGGCGAAGAATTTCTTGGCTATCTGGACAAATACGTCTATTAACTTCTCAGTACTATTTATTCCAGTTACTTCCTGTCTCCGTGCTTGAGATATTCTTCGAAGCAACCTATTGTCAGATAAGCTAAAACAATGTAGCTCCTTCAGGGGATTGGACCAAGTCGCACAACTACGTCAAAGCAAAAGGGACAGTCTTTCATTTCGTAGTTTATCATTGAACTGATTGCTGTTGAACGGCGGTTTTAAGGGGGCAATTTTAAATTACTTTCTTCCGGAATTCAATGGTGTCTTTTTTTGTCAGAATGGTTGTCATTTTTAGTTAGGACTCACCTGTCTGCACTTCGTGATGAAAATATGGGAAACCGAAAATTAACAGAGACAGCTTTCAGTGTTTAAACTTGAAAAAGTAAATGAAACTGAAGGATTGTGTCTGAGGATACTAACAAACAGTGACACATGAAGTGCCAGTTATAGGGCACACGAAATTGATTGAAGGCCAGCTATTCAATTTCGCTAATCTAATACGCTCTTTTCAGTTCTGAAGCCGTAATTCGACATTTTCAGCCCAACTGGTACGGAGGGTGGCAAATGAACCTTTAATTGGAAGGGATTATATACGTCACGTTGAAAAATGAAATTATATTTTGTGGGGCTAATGGCAGTGAAGAAGATTTTCGTATTTTAATGTACGGCACAGCACGGCTGACTGCATCACGCCTCTGTGCGTGTGCGTGTATAATGGTGCCGTACTTTGGTTAGGTTTAGTAAAGCCTAATTCGCAAAATAGATTCAGCAGAGGTACAAAAGTTTAGGGCGTCCGATCGCCGGCGTGATTAAATTTTGCACGGTGGCACCTAACATTTCCAGCATAATTTCTGCAGCTTTTCTCAAGTACAAAATTGTGTATCACTTCACACACATCCAAGTATGAGGCTTCAAATTACAGTAAGGTTCAAAGGTCACTCCAGAACTCTGAGTTGTCAGTTTAAAACTTTCTTCGTCACTCTTATGGGGCCTAGAATTTGGAGGTGGTTCCTAGATGTTTGAAAATTGTTGTACCCCTGAGATATAGGGATTTGAATGTGCCTCAACTGCTGTAGTTCCTACACTCTGAGAATCTGTGTAGTGTTAAAAAGGCATGTTTTTCCGTTCTGTATTGTACGGCTTCATGAAGTTACACACTTAAAACTGCAAAGCGCAAGCAACTCATCGCTGTTTGTGTGGGGCCACTTTAGAATCGCCTGTCGACCGCAGCCATGCGACAAACTGGAAACCTTCCTGCCACGAACAGAATTAGTACCTTTTTTCGGAAAAGGAAATTTCACGAAATGACAATGCGTTATATTTGGATAGAGGGACAGGCAGCTGAAATGTTAACTGCCCTGACTTGAACTAAAGAAATATTCTGTGCGAACCCCGGCCGCGATACTCAACAATTCTGAGACCTCTGAGTAGTTCCTCCAGGCAGGTAACAAGAAAATGTCATGAAATAAGCTACGAAATTTTTATCAACATTAAAATCTTTCCAACGTGATAATCTTTCAAATCAGTCGAAGCAATACAATGACACTAGCCGATACAGTGTCTTCAAATAACCTAGATCCAAGTCTGTTGGCACTCTTACATGCTACGAAAGAAATAAATGAATTTTGAACTGGACTAGTTATAGCCTGTTTTTTTGATATTAATTATTCTAAATAGCCTCATCCCTATTGTTTCTAGCGCTCCATAAGCAAGTATCGAAAATGTACATTAAAATCATCTAAGGAAAACAGAAATAAAGAAATTATTTACATATATGTGAAACAAATATTTAATCAATATTGTTACGACCTGACGCATATCTGGCAGCTTCAAGCACTTAAAAATCTATGTCTTTAAATTTAATGCACTCATTATCACTACGTGACCCACAGCAACACGATAGTGAAATAAATGTAAAGACAGCTGCTCACATGCAAACCATGAAGCTGTATGGCGGACTAGAGGAATAGCTTTATTTATTCTTCAACTCGGCATCAGATGCAGATGACTGGCCCGCTTCACGCCCGACCACTTTACCCACCGAGACAGGCCCAGATACACACTGCATATGAAGCCGAGTGGGCCTCAGGGCCGGTCTGGTCACGTTCGCGAAACAATATCTTGCCATTAACGGGAAATTAAGCGCAATTCTTGGGTCATCCAGCCCGTAGCCTATTCACTATACCGATTGCACTATTCAGTAGCAAGGACGAAGACTGAACTCGAAGGAGAAATTTTGTCATAGTAAGGATGAGAGCGTGTGCGTCAGACAAACTGTCACTCATTACTTTTCTATATTCCACATTTTTTTGACCCCAACAATTAACCTATCCGACAACATAAGCCTTATAATCAACAATGCAATGAAGTCTGTAAAGTTTCTTTGGCATCCTTTACCTTGGATTTCATTTGTAGACTCGTACTTAAACTCTTTCAAGTCAATAACTATCTTTCACTAAGCGTCTAGTCATTATTACCAGTTCAACGGCCAATAAACTCTCATAATCCCCTGAAATTTCTAATTTCCACTTCAGTGATATAGGCAACCCGCATACATCCTTCCCGATGACTATGTAGTGCCACTATCCGCAAATCTCCTCTATCTTAGCAGTGCGAAACGAGTGCAACGCTTCGTTGGCCGCAGCATAGGAAGATGATAAACTGTAGTGACTGCTGATGAAGAAGACCCTCCGCCACTCGTTCTGAACACCGATAAACAGTCAGGCCAGAGGACAGACATGGTTATGACAAAGACCTGCAGAATCACGCCCAAAAGTATCGTACAGAAGCCGTGTTACATCAGTAAGGCGTAATAATAGAAAAGCTCATAACAAGAATAATGATGGCAGTGCAGGCTATGTCAATATTGATAATCAAAGATAATTAATATTTATTAGGACTGTGGCAACAAAACTGTAGGTTCGACACCGGCCAGCACATTTGACAAGGTGCGAATCTGTTTGTTCCCACCCTCCCAGTTTCGTAACCCCCTCCAATACTTCAATTGTATGGCCAACCAACACCTCGATTCTTCACTTGCATATTTACTTCGAGGTATCGCTGTAAAATCTCAGCATTCATTATCCTTTCTCCATACCGTTATTACAGTTGCTTCCTGATTTTTTTTTTACAATTCTTGACGGCCTGCATGAATCAAGAAATTACTGGTTGTGCCATACAGATCAATCATTTATTCTTTTATATTCTGCTTCACCCTTCGTAACAACGCAAATTTTCCTGGGCACATTTCTTCCCAGCAAATGCCATTTGTGTTCCGTCATCATAGAAACAGACCATATTCCACATCTGTCACAATACCTATCAGCAATATATATTCAAATATCACTGAACTGGCAGAATTGTGGTTCACGGTCACACAACAAAAAATTAATTCCGTATATGTTTTGAACGATACATTCAACCCACGATTCAAAGCGCTGAACAACAACTGAATAAAGCTTATAATAACAAAGATAAAATTGTTCCCGTAGCCATGGAGGTAAGCTCCACATTTTTAAACCCCATGCTGGTATACAGAATATCGATCAGCTTCGCTCTCCAGCTCCTTCATCCGATGGCAAATAATCATCCGCTACGCGCTGGATACAAGAATGAATGCACCCCACAGCTAGTCTGTAAGTTATGGCAAATAGAGAAAACCCGCAACCTGCCAGGCTTCAAATTGTAATATAATTTTACTCGCTAACGTAATCTATCTCGAGTCAGTCCAATAATTTAGTTAAACTGCTTTATGTGACGCTTGTCAAAAGCAAAAGGCAGACAGCATTAAACATACGTAGGCGATTTTTCTCTCAAGTACCGCATCTTCGCACATCCTCTAGCATTCATTCAAGGCATTAGTAGATCCTAACAACATGGGAAATGTACGTATAACTTAACATTGAGGCGCGTTCGTGTCTCTGCATCCTGCGTTCTTGTTAGATGTTAATAACACTGAACCTACGGCAGTCTGACTTTTGTAACTGTTCACCAATATATATATATATATATATATATATATATATATACAGGGTGTCCCAGGAAGAATGTGCCAGACTTCGGGAGAGTGT
>Ga0123352_10014686_pt1 | contig 12473 bp, 8 predicted proteins | sample TergutLab28metaG_FD_89700 | JGI IMG/M metagenome (GOLD analysis project Ga0123352, IMG submission 89700) | Labiotermes labralis P1 segment gut microbial communities from Petit-Saut dam, French Guiana - Lab288 P1 | ecosystem: Host-associated > Arthropoda: Insects > Digestive system > Gut ... | reverse complement strand
TAACTTGTTTTAGTAACTTCACTCTCGATATAGTGCATACTCCCTGAGGATGATCCCGTATGGGGATCGAAACATGTAGGAGGAATATAAATATGTTTTAATGTGAAACTTAAAAATGTGATTGTAATGTTTTACGTATATTGTGCAATTTGTTGGTTTTAAACAAGTATTGAAATATATATATATATATATATTGTAATAATTTACCTCCCACATTAGAAGGAGGATCTGCTGGTACGTTAGCTGCAGGAAGTCGCACTGTTGTGGTAGACTGGCGAGGTCTGTGTTGTGTGGTTGGAGTTACCAGTGAACTATCCTATGCGAGTAGGGCACAGCACAATGGCAGTAGCGTGTGTGCTGTTTGTCGTTGCAGCAGCTACAAGGGTTCATTCAACGTTACAAAATGGTGTTCTTGTACAGCACTGCGGCCTATTCTGTTGTTCGCCAGTGGAAGGTCGGCGTAATGTAAAGCAGTAACGTGAATATCGCCCTGGCCCGCTGGCTGAACGTGCCACGTTGTGTTCGAGGTTTCCCAGAGGCTGATTTCACAAACAAAGAGATATTTATGTACTTGGTGATACTGATGCAAGTCCGTCAGGAAGCATTCAAGTATTCTGTGCTTTGTACGTTTCTTAATAACGCGGTGTCAGCTGCAGATTTTGTGTAGCATCGACTTCAGGTAATAGTCTGAACTAATTTGCGCAGGCTGTATGCAGAATTTTATTGATGTGGCTAATTGCTAATTCATAAAATGCAGTATAGAATACGTCGTTGGTCCCCAAAGTATGCTATGCGGATCCCAAGTGATTCGCGACCATTTCCCACGGGATCCGCTCATACATTTCTGTAATTGCTGCTTTGAAGTTTACTTATTGTTTAACTAAAGGAATGGTGGTTTGTTAAAAATAATCGCGCAAAGTATTTAAATGGAGGTGTGTTTCTTTCCTACGGCCTTTAGAATACCCAATTCAGAATACCCCTATACCCACGAAGCGACCGACAATCAGTTTAAGGTCAAATCGTGCTACGTATTGTTACGCGTGCTACTGGTATGTATGGCACAACTGTCTAAAGTCAATACTGAGATATACTTGTCTAATTTTTTATACTTATAATCCGGACGCCATCCCAGTGGTCGCGCGGTGTAAAGCGTGGGGCTGCGAGCGCTTGCTTCCTGGGGTTGCGGTTTCGAATCCCGCCGGGGCATGGATGTCTCTTGTGAGTGTTGTGTGCTGTCAGGTACAGGTCTGTGCGTCGGGCTGATCACTCGTCCGGAGGTGTCCTACCGAGTGCGGTGTGTCTGAATTTGATGGTGAAGCCTCGATAATGAGGAGGTCCTGGCCCATTAGTGGCTGTCGCGGCAGAAACAAATCCAGACCTTATATTTACGTGGGCAAGGATATGAGGGTCAGTGGTTATGTTTCGAAGCCAAAAGGGGTCCGCGAGCAGAATAGCTTGGGAAACACTGGGCTGCATGAATCCCTGCCTTGATCTTCATGTAAGATAACCACTTAATATGCAGGTGGAAAGGACGTATAAGAACGGAGGTTATTTATTTTTTTCTAATTTAGAGGTTTAGGCGAACCAGTAGAGATTATTTTCGCTTACTGACACACTGTGCCAATAGGTACTTTTAGTTGGTGAAGATACAAACGCTAGAACTCCATGAGAAATCTTTCCAAATTCCTGAGATTATTCAGAAATTGCGCGGTTTTGTGTTGCCGAACTGTGTCCATTCTTCTTGGCTTCTTGGCCGTTATAGATGGGACGAATAGACTGCCCCGAAACGTCGGTGAACTACTACCAATATACGCTGCGTAACAAACCAGAAGATCGAAGACCTGATGTACACCAGATTCTGGCAAGTCCTCGGCTTGGCCACGACAGTTCTCAGCTCCTGTCCCTAACCGGACACTGTGTTCAGTGGTAACCTCCAGATGTGGCAAAATGCCGTCTGATCGGCTGTCCACTCTAATGTTATTTCAAAGATTTTTTACAGCGTTAGCAAGAATGAGAGATTTTACTTTTTAGAATTTATTTCGATTTTATGTGGTTGTTAAACTCTGCTGAATACTATCTGGCGGATCCGTTTGTTTGTTTAAGGGCATTTGGCTAGGTGTAGAAGGTGTTTAACAAAGTTTGACATTATTGAGCTGTTTATGCTTTGTAATGTGCGGCTCATCGCGGAAACATTAAATTTGTATCTCGTAAAATAAGTCAGTCAGTTTTATTGTGGCGAATATGAAAGTACCGATAAAAAAAAACTGTTAGGCTTGGTGGTGTGCGTCACGCGAGGACGAATATGATACGACGGCCGACACTGGAAACAGAATTCTTGACAAAAATGGTCGAAGTAAGAGGTCAGTTAATCATTTAATAATTGCTCATTGTTCAGTGACGATTCCTAGTGCAGTAGGGCGCTGTCGCCATTGCATGATGTGTCCTCAGGCTCTAAATTGAGGGGTAGGCCTTCAGATATGTAGGATAGCCGCGTCGGCCGCAAATTGGTGATCCTCTGCTTGGGGTTTGGGAGAGTCTTTAACGGCTTATCGTAAAAAGTACAGAATGTTATGAAATGTTGTACAGAGCTTTTGTGGTGAACGCGGGTGAAAATATTATTGAAACTTCTGGGTTCCATGATGGTCCTCTTGCTAGGTTCTGCGACTTGTAAATAGCGATGTCTTCGGTGCCGAACAAATATGTTAATAAAGAATTGAGCAAATACACGCATTGCAAGGCGTCTTGGTGAGGTACTAATGAGGAGGCTGTTTGTAGGCAGTGGTTATTAGAAGCTGGTGGTGCGTGGCGTCATGATCTGCAATCGTCATGTATTATCTGGCTGTCTTAATGTCATTCATCTCCATGCATTAACTAACAATTCATATAATAAAACCAACAAATGCACTAATGTTAAAATCATATTTCTGTGCACAATCCATCATTAGGTCTAACTCCGACGTGTTTCCATCTACCTTTATCACCTTCAGGGAATTACTTTGACATCAATAAAGCATATATAAAATCGTGAATGGGTTATTAAAAATGGTCCCGACTGAACCTCTAACAGAAATAAGTACCAGGAATATTTCCTGGGTGTAAAGGCGGCCGGTGCGTAGGTTTGTCAACCTTACCACCTTCATGTGCCGATTGTCTTGATATCAGGGAGTCGCAACCTTCTGGAACGCTCAGGGCCTGTCCAGGTCTGTACAAGGATTGTTTTACCCTTACCTTTCATGTATTATTGAATATATTTAAATTTATCAATAAAATGTTCGCACTGATGCTACTAATTGTGTAATATCTACAAAACATTTTTGGGCAAATTTTAATTTATGTAATAATCCATCCACGTTTATATAATTTTTATTGTTGTAACTCCCTGAAGATGGTTAAGATAGATCGCAACATGTAGGAGTTATGACTAATTGCGTGTAGAAATATAATTTTAACATTATCGTGTTTGCTTCTTTGGTTTTATGAATTACCTGGCAAATCATATCAAGAAGGTGGCGATACCACGTATAGGAGCAAGAGAAATTCATACAGCGTTTTGATGGTAGATGACTTGAACGATTTAAGCGTTGATGTGAGGACGATATTAAGACTGATCTTAAAGTAACGGGCTGGGAAGGCGTGGACTGGTCTAACTCGTCTCAGTATAGGGGCTGTTGGCGAGGTACTGTGGACATTCAGCGTCCATAAAATGTGGGCAATTTCTTGACTAACCGAGTAACTGTCAAAGTCTGAAGAAGGACTTTGATCCTTGGAGCGAGTGGCTTAGGACCGCTAGGAATGTTCGTCGAAGATCAGTAGGTCTACCCATGGTGCCTACTTACGAATTAATACTTCAAAGTCTAGTGTTCAGTGTATGTATCGTCAGGTTTTAACACTAAGAAATCTGAAGTTGTTTGGTTGTTTCCGTAAACAACCATCATTTCCGTATTCGGCATTCACCAATTCATGTCTCCTATGGAAGTAAACTGTATTGCCTGTGACGTACGACCTAAAAGTCTGTGGAGATAATTTTGATTAATCTGAGTCTTGAGAGGGGCAATCGAACTAAATTTCCTCGAGAACAGATCGCATTCAAATAAGACGATGACATAACAGTAGATGTTATGATGTATTCTTGATTTAGGCTTCCGCAGCGAAGTAGATGAGGGCCTCGCTCCTCTGCGCTGTGACGCAGGGAATAGCGGTAATTTCTTACCGGCATCTGGTTGTCTCGTGACTTAGGTTGCTGTGTTACTAGGCCTTAATTTCGGTGCGTGGTATGCAGATAGGCTACATTCGGCACCGGTTTTCCTCCTAACAGTGGGCACAGGGTGTCTGGACGCCAGTAGAAATGGCGTGAACTGGTCGCATGAAGACAGCATGTTCGCCTGTATCTTTACTCGTGACGTTGATTAAAATGTACGATAAACAGTGTGCATCTATCCAGAGTATTTCCAATGGGATTTTTAGCAATTTTATTTTTCCGATGAGCAGGGGGCTGGCCTGCTGCATCAACCCCCCAACCTGGAGGACCAGGTGATTTTTGATCAAGGTTTTCTTCCTCTAGCCCTTGATACGCGAATATCAAACTGCAAGGCAGCAGGAAGACGTGGAAACATTGTACAACCTGCTAATAAAATAAACACACAGTGTGCGTACATCGTTACATTGTGGCGCATTTGCATATCCGTTGTTGCCATGTAACTGTAACAGTGCGTTCCCTTTTCATTGTTGTTGATGTAGATGCAGCTGTGGACTATATAATTGTTCAGCGTTGCCACGGATATGAAACAGCGTGTTCCCTTCTCACTGTTGGCCAGCTACAAAACATTTCGTACTGCTGTTAACAATAATATGATGAGTGGTTGTCTGTATTCTTGCTTTAGTTCTGCGGCATACAAATCGCATCTTTTCTGCGCCATATTGTGTTGCCGCTTGTGGCCTGTCTGCCTCTACCATATTTTTTCAGAAACAGTAGGTAGCCGAATCAAGAGCTGCCCACCATTTGTAGAACCCGGAGGTACGTTACTATGTGCACAAGAAACCGCCACTGCTCAGTATTCTCCGTACAATCAATCCAGTCAAGATTCTCACGTCCTGCTCCTTCAAGATCTGTTTTAATCTTACTCCCCGACATGTACCTGTCTTCCAGGTGGTAATTAATATTTTGCAAAAACACTTCCCAATTCATCATTTCAATGCGTGCTGTATACTCAGCCCGTGTCGTCATTATTTGGGACGATGACGTCGGAAATATACTCCAGGCGTGCATACATTTTTGAACGGTCTGTACCACCAGTACATCGGGAAGCACTACCCTTGCCGTGCCGTGCCGTTGGCGGCCAAAGTTTGCTTACTTGTTTGGCTTGATTAGCGTGTGGTGGTGCCAGGGCCACTAGAAATGTACTCTACAAACAAAACGTGGACGTATGTGGAAAGTCGAGGTTCTCGCAATGGCGTTGAATTCTTGCTTCTGGGATATGGTGCCTTGACTAGTGCAAGTTCTAGTTTGTTTCTTAGTATGTTGCTGGGCCCGTCTTCATGGTCTGTGTAGTCTGTGAGTGGTTTTCGATGCATAGACTCGGAACGCTGAGACATCGAGCGTCTTCGAAGCGTTGGTAATTTTGAAATAATAGTCACGGCCTCATATACCGGAAGACTTGAATGTTTGAAACATATATTTAGATTCTGCGGCCACGGATTGTTATTTCAGATTTTATGCTCACAGATTTCTTTCGCGTCGTTTTTGGGAGGAAGTTTTCTGGATTCTTCCTGCAGCGTTAGTACTTTCGTACATTCTATTTGAAACCAGCGACTATTATCTCGCTGGGAATCTGTTAACTTTTGAACATGCAGGTAGTCATGAAATACCATATATCTTTGATATTAATATTATGTGAAGATGGCTGCTGACGTTATTGTTGGTTCTTGATATGAAGAGCAGTTTGGTGGTTACTCATTTGTGCTTCTTTGGTTCAGCACATAAATGGCGATAATTTCTGACGTCTCAGCTCTTCATGTTGTGGTCTGAGAATTTGTTTCTCGCCTTACCGCTTAATGTGTTTCTTACGAATGTGTACGATTTTCATATACCTGTTCCTCACGTTTAATTTGAAACTTAAAGTATCCATTCAATTAATGGAAAGATTCATTGCCTTATTAGTTGACTGTGTGGTTTACTTGATGTTTACCGAACGCAGTGGCTTCTGTTCTGTTTGTAGGTAGTGATGGGCGTATTGGTAGAAATTCCTGATTGTTTGTAGGAGTCTACGCCAGCAGGCAAGCAAGGTAACTTGCCGTTCCGAGCCGATACCTCGACCGTGACGTATGTGGCTGGATGACGCGCGGGAAAAGAAGAAGGCGAACAAGCAAGAAGCGTTCTTCCTTTTCCGAGTGAAGAGAAATTGTAGTGTTGAGTTGTGCAAGCGTTTTGGTGTAGGGAAGGGCGTAAATTAAATAGAAAAGAAGATAATACCGCGGAACGAACAGTGCTGCAAAGAAAATAGTTTTTAAAACAGTTCGTGAGAGTAATAGTCAGTGATTATTGTTTCGTTTGTGGTTAGGTTTGAAGGGAATGTTGTAAGAGACATTTTGTTTTGTTCAGTTGGTGACTGTGTAGTGTAGTAGAGGGAAACGCGCTTCTCTCGCAGCACGAGCGTCGTCTGTTTACCGTTTGGCGAACAGTGTTCTAATCGCATTGTGCTTTCTTGTACTGCTCGAATAGACGCTAAGCGTATCTCGTCGTAGCGTGGGGACGTAAATATAATTAAATGAAGTATTTTGAAGTGTAAAGGAGTATACATTTACTTTACGCGTTGTAAGATTGCTGAGAGAGTGCAGAAATTGTGATTACAGTTGTAGTGAAAACGTGTTTACTGAATACAGGACGTATTAATTGACACATCCAAATATCCACTTTTGGTAAGTAAGGTAATATAAAGAAGTGTAATGCATGTTAGGACTTGAATGTGCGTCATGTGTTAACGACTTCCTTTTCATAGACATTCTTTCCACCAGATAAACGAACGCCCATGCGTCGACTAGTGTGGTGTTCTTTGTTCTATCCGCCCTGAAAACATAACCACGTGACACTCATTGTTGTGTAATTTTCTTTGCGTTTGTGCCTAGTGTAGCTTCTTTGAACGTTTTATCGCATAACAGAATCAATGTTCGCAAGAAACTGAAGCTTGGAAAAGGTAGAATGCGTGAGGAATGGACGCTCGTCCTTGTCCTTAACTTCGTGACTGCTGTGCATTTCTTTGTTACAAATTTAGTTTGTCTGACTTCACTGTGATACTGATCCCAGAGGTCAAGGTTATTAAAGTGTAACTGTTGTGGTGGGTTTGTATTACCTGCGTGGTTTGGGAGTTAAAATTAAATGGTTCCGATTTTTAGTACTGCTGTTGTGCAAACGTGATAATACCAAAAATGTATCACAAATTAAATATAACGGACGTAGTGTTGATTTTATTTACAATGTACAGTGACGACGATTTTTGATGGTTGTGCGGTATGATTTTTTAAAGCGGAATTGCAGTGCTTCATGGGGCGAGGAGTTTTGAAACGAAAATTGTGTGTGGAATATCATCCTTCAGATAAAAATGCTCCTCTCTTGCATTAGGAATTACATTGAATGTTTAAAACAAGAGTGTGTTTCAATGGAAACATGTGCACCTCATCTAGGAATGGGTTAGTTATGAACTACCGGTATTTTATTAATTTTTTACGCTCTATTTTTCTTGTGACGATCGGCAATTTTTCGAAGTGGCAGTTACTGTGTTTCTTAGAGATGACTCCAGTACAATATTTGTTTTAAATATGATTTTTGAAATTATATTTTGAACTACTTTTGTCCATCTTGTTCTCATATCCATAGGTCATTACTGTTGCTATGCTTTGAAGACTGTGGTTTTTGGCGGGATACTTCTAATTTTTTTGCCTCATTCTGACTTGTGTGCTTGGGGTGTTTCTGCTGCTTTGATGAAAACTGGTATTTTTCTTTCATGTAAATCAATGTAACCATTTTCAGATACTTAATGGAATGCGCAATGTATGTAGTATGTAATGACTATCCATAATTGCAACAGACATCCATAGTTGAATTGTAGATTTATTTACTGCTTAGGACTATTTTTTGTTGGTACCAGTATAAGACTTTTTCTCTCTGTTGACAGCAGTTGGAAGTTAGAAAGCAAATGTGTGGTAGGCCTGCTGCTTATAAATAATAATCCATTTAGTCAGAACCTTGCTGTTAGTTTGTCAAATTTAGGTACCTCACATTCACTTCATTGCAGGTACATGGGCAAAATAAGGTTTTCACACCTGGAGTTCATAAGGAAGTTAGTGGCACATGTTACTGGAAGTAATTCTTTACTGTGTTTCTCAAAATGTTTTACTGCTGAAGTTCATGAAACATTCGTAATAGTGAACTGCGGTATTAAAGAATATTGGTGTTCATCACTGTATTTCTGGACTCGTTCTTACAGTTGCCACAAGTTTTAAGGGCAGGTTACTTGAAAACATGTTACCACATTAAATTACACTGGACATGGACAGGCATAATGGTTTGGTAGTTGTGAAACTGATAGTTACTATGCTTTATGGACATTCATTGGGAAGTTATGTTGTTCTTGATCAGAGAAATTTACATGTTTCATAAAATAACAATGTGTGTCGGAAAACGATGCTAGTGACAATAAGGTGTAGGGCTATGGGCAATTTCGGTGCCTGCTGCCTTTTGTCAAGAGTAGTATTCCATTTGTAAGCCCATTTAAGCTCTGTCATCCAGATTTGTGTCTTGAAAATAATAAAGGATAGAGAGTTGTGAATGACACATTTGAGAAGTGTTTGTAGTCCAGGGTTGCCACTCAGGAGAGTGATCAGTGATATGAACACACAGGCACAGGAATATATGTGTACCTGCATCCATTCCATAAGTGATAGTTGAACTTGGCTGTATTTGTGCAATAATATGGGTCACATTGTCCCCAAATGTGACTTAATGCATGTGGAACAAGATTTCTGTACATAGACATTGATTTTTGGTGCGTAGTCCTGTGTGTTGCTGCCTTCATTGTAAAATTGTGTAGTGTTTATTTGGAACACATACTTTATGTGCTGGGAGAACGTTCTGTTCTTCCTGCCAGTTTTGTTTCAAACACAGTGCTGGTCATTATTTGCTAATTTTTAAGTGCAATTAATGTGTTTACACATTTAAACTTGACACAGTTGTCTTCATCAGAAGAGATGTTCTGTGCCATACTATCATTGGACGGCTGTATTGTAGAGGTTATGACACAGGTTTGGAAGTACAGATTACAAAAGTAAATAATTACACTGTGTTGTAGCATGTAAAATCTTCTGATGTAGCATGTAAAATCTTCTGATAAGTCACTTTTTTGAATGGCAAAAATAAGTATGAGTAGGTGACTTTATTTTTTCCAAAATGACAAGACATGTGGCCCTGTGGGTAAGATTGGGTCGACACGTTCTTTGATGTGTGAAGGTTGTTCTGCAGTCTAGAAGAGCAACAACACACATGCTGCACTTAACTATTGGTTATTGGAGAAATTACATGCTACTGACATGTGGTTTGTCCTGTTATGATTGGTTAATGTTGATTATTGGATAAAGTACATGCTACTGACGTGCGGTTTGTTCCGCAACCGAAATCAAATGAAGTCACATCTTTTGTTTTGGACTCCATCCTTGACATGGCCATGTGATTTGCTCATGACAAGATCCTTGCTGTGTGCATGCATGAATTGTCTGTTTCGATGGAGTGTGAGACCACCATGCTGTCTTAGAACCAGAGGCGCAGTTTATGCATCTCAGAACAGAGACATGCTTTGCCTGAGATGGGCCCAGCAGTGTGTGGATATGAGGGGTGGCCACTTCCATCATTAAGTGAATGAGATAGGCCACTTTTAAATTCACCACACTGTAGTAACAGGTAGTAAACAGAGTTTGTTAAATATTAATGGATAGATCATTGATTTTTTATGAAACAGCACATGTCTTTAGCGTAGGAAGAGTGAAAAAATTGAAAATCGCATGCCTGTTTATATCCTCCGAGTGAGATATATACTTTGCAGCTGTATTTGTGAAAAACTGATCAGAATTTGATATTGTACATTTTCTGTGCAGGTGTCATATTAAAGAAATCATTCTCCAGCTAACTGCACAGTTGGTTTTATTGCTTCTACATGTTTTGGCTGAAAACCACAGCCATTGTCTGGGAGCTAAATATGGTATGATGTGTACAGCATACTGTGCAGGTTGTCAGTTGCAAATGGTAAAATGTTTGTACATAGTGTTGTTCATACATGTCCAGCATTATTAAAATCATACTGGAATTAAAACACAAATGAAATAATTACAATTGCATAAAGTATGTAAAGTGTAGTATTTAAACCTCTGGTCATGGAGGATTTGTCTCGAGTTTTTAGTAGAGTGGATCTCCAATGTTAGATCAGCTGTGTGCACTCCATGAGTGAAACATGTAGGATCAGTAAAATCAATTGTGCAGTTCGTTGAAGAAGGACAATGTGAGAGATTTGTTAGAAGTTATTCATATGTTGCGAGGCATAATTTGAATGGAAAGTTTAATACGCTTAGATGAGATTCCACGTGGTGCTTAGTAGGATATTGAAACCAATGTCATACACAGCACCGTTTAAAAATCTTCAGGCTGCTGGTTTCGGCTTTTCAATTAAGCCATTGCCTGACCTATTATCTGGAGCCATATAAAAACTTATTAATTTGTATGTGGCTATAGAGAGTTTTATATGGCTTTCTGATAATGAATAGTTCTGCTGTTAATTTAATTGAAAAGCCAAAACCAGTAGCTTGAAATTTGTAAATTGTGTTGCGTATGATGTTGGTTTGAATATCTAGATTTAATACTGCCTGGATTCATATTGTAAGTGAATATAGTTCAATGTACCATCAACAGTGCAGTGAATAAGATCAGTACTTTGAACTCAACAAGTTAACCTGTATGGCAATGAAATTTGTTGGGGATTGGGATCAGCTGTGTTGACCATGGTCTTTCACATCCTAAGCGGACATTTTTGGGTCTTAGGTTTGACCACCATGTTTGCCAGATATGAACCTCTGTTTTTATTTTAATGGGAGTTTCTGAAGCAAAATATGAATGTATGGTTAAGGGTGTGAAGGCAAAAACCACATCTGCTGTGGAGAGTATCCCAGAAGAGAAAATGTCTGCATTTATGTAACATTTCAGAAATCATCAGAGAATTGATTCACATGCTCAGAGCATATATTGAAAATACTTAATGTGAATAAAAATGGTCACTGTTTCGGTAGATGTGTGGTCCTAAACTGGCATTGTGTGTGCTGCCTGTCAGTGAACATAGACACTAACAACCAGTGTCTTTTTCAGTAACTTTGTATGAAATAATTTAGGTTTTAATGTCAGCACCGATTATGGGAGTTCTTATGCTACTGATTAGTGTAAGAATGTTGGGGTGGTAGGTTTGTTAGAAACATGACTGCATGTTTGGTGTTACAACACAAAAGGCTTCCAGTTCAGAATTGTGATTGAAGATTCTGCATGCCACTATTAACGCTGCAAGATCATGATTCATGTCTTGTGTTACCAAAACTTAAGAATCATTCAGAGGTTGTGCATGGTTGTATCTCTTCCATTTCAGGTACTGGGTCCATTTGTAGCTAAAAGTAGTTTCTTAATTTTGCAAGTAGCATTGATAATCTTCCCTTGCACAGTGTGTTAAATTACCAGTAAGTTGTGTGCATGCATGCAACATTATCCATTTGTGATTTTGGCTGTTACAAATTTACTTTCAGGGTGCTTTAAAAATAATTTTGTTATCATCCTGAAAGTTAGCTTCAGGTGTGTTTTGTACACTCAATCGAACAAAAATCCATCGGTCTAAAATTTTCTAAGTCCCGAAATGGAAGTCACGTGACGTACAGTTGCCAACATAATTTGAGTTGTTTTTCTCTCCCCGTATTTGCGCATTCGTGGAGTTTCTATGTCTTCCATTCATTACAATCAATCACACCGCGTTTATATGAACCGAAAACAAAAATACATCTGCATAATTTCAAATTAAAACATTAATTAAACCACATTAAATTTCCGACGCGCGAGGCTAGCTAGCTAGCTTTTCTACTAAGGATGGATGAGTCAACCGGACCCTTCGTTCTTATTGTCAGCAGGCGTAGCCCAGACAGTTCAACGCGTGCTAGGAGTAGCCTTTGTAAACAAGCTATGTTGGTTCGAGTCCCAGTATGGGCATATTTCTTTATGTAGCCCAGGCAGTTGAAAGCGTGCTAGCAGTAGTCTTTGGAAACGAGCTATGTTGGTTCGGGTCCCACTATCGGCATATTTCTTTATGTAGCCCAGGCAGTTGAAAGCGTGCTAGCAGTAGCCTTTGGAAACAAGCTATGTTGGTTCGAGTCCCACTATCGGCATATTTCTTTATGTAGCCCAG
>Ga0123352_10014685_pt1 | contig 12473 bp, 9 predicted proteins | sample TergutLab28metaG_FD_89700 | JGI IMG/M metagenome (GOLD analysis project Ga0123352, IMG submission 89700) | Labiotermes labralis P1 segment gut microbial communities from Petit-Saut dam, French Guiana - Lab288 P1 | ecosystem: Host-associated > Arthropoda: Insects > Digestive system > Gut ... | reverse complement strand
CCGTGCCAGCATCTCTCTGATAAGGGTGAGTCGAAAATCTCTGTGTGAGATTTTCTTCCCACCACATGAAGATAAGAGGATGTAACTGTTGACAATGGCCAGGTCTAACAGGTGGAAAAAGAGCTTTTTTGTCCACTTCCATGTTTGACGCCTGGCTGTGTAGCTATTGACCATCCTATCTGCATTGTCAACGTGCCCCATGTGACGGTTATAATCCGCCACAATTTCCGGCTTTATTGCATTTCCGTGTTCATCGCGATAATTACCTTCTCTGGGTGGATCGTGAAATTTTGTCAGGAGGCACACGTCTCTCTTGTCCTTCCACACCACAGCCGTCAAGTCACCCCTGGTCCTTACTTGAATGTCACCACGTTTCAGTCTCAGTGTCTTGGGTTTGAGGTCCTTGGGCATGCCCTTTCTATGTAGCCTAACCGTCCCACAATAGAAAATTTTCTTCTGGGCCAAGTTGTCATATAGGCCAGCAGAAGAAAAAAAGTTGTCCATGTATAGTTTATGGCCAAATCCTTCTACACCCCTTGTCAGATTAGCCACTGTATTGTGTGTTGCTGTCAGGTGTTGTGCCGCCCTTTGTCTGTCTTTACCATGGTAAACATTCATGTCATATGTATATCCTGTAGAGTCACACAATTTGAATATTTTGATGCTGAAACATTTGCGTTTTTTCGGGATGTACTGCTTGAAAACTATCCTTCCCTTGAATTTCACAATGACTTCATCTACTGCCAAATATTCAGAAGGGTTGTAAAATTTTGAAAAGCTTGTCCTTATAATTTCAAATAAGTCTCATATTTTCCACAGCCTGTCATCTGTTCTGTCAACTCCATTCCTATTATTGTCTGTGAAATGTAGAAAGCGTAGTATGTGATAATACCTAGCACGTGACATTGTTTGCCCATAGAATGGAGTGCGAAGCTGTTCCATTTTCGTCCAGTAGTCCTCCAGTCTACCTTGAACTGTATGTCCCATCTGTAATGTGACAGCCAAAAACGCAAACATTTCCGCTTCTGTCACCTCACGTTCGGGAGAAGGTCCATCGTCAGAATTTTCTAAGAACTGGTGATAGTAGCGATTCGTCTTCACAACCAGCAAAGTAATAATTTCCGCGAAGAATAGAAGCAGAATGCTAAGTGGAGTGGACTCGCTTGTTATGTGTGCAGCTTCCCTGCTTTTCCTGTTGGGAGCCCCAATAAAGGGGTACACTACACGCCTTCGGGGTTGAGGGGGCAGTGTCCACAGGTAGGGTTGTGGCTGTTGACCTGCCACATTGACAACATCATCCTCATCTTCAGAGCTGCTGGTGGAAAAATCTGGGCTTGGAGGCTCTGATAATGAAGACCATTGTGAAGGTGGGCGTGGCTCGTTGTCCTCTGTGTCCTCAGAAGTGTAATATTTCTCGTCGCTGTCTGAATCCATTATGATTTCTCGTATTTGATTCTGAGACTGCAGACAGGCCCGTTTTACATGAGAAATCTCATGTTCCATTGACGAAAACTACAGTACAACTACTGGATGGAACAACAAACTCTCAACTGACATAAGTCACAACTTCTGCAAGGGAGTTGGGAAAATGCTCCTTCCCCCTGCCTAACAACCGTTACCCTGCTGCCTGTTACTAAAATAACATAGTTTTATGAACCAACATTCCATTCCATTAACTAAATGCAAGATTGAACTAAATGTGCAATACGCTTTCAAGACTTATGACACTTATGCATTCATGGCTAATTAGGGTAACCTTGCTAGCTGGCAAAGTGTGACAAAGGAAACCACTCTGCATTGATTCAGTGTTGAAACATTGTGCAGCAAATAGAAAGAGACGGCTTTCAGCATTGCAAAACGTAGGTCCATATATATATATAGGATGTTAAAATTTCTGGCTTTACTAGGAGCTCCATATATATACGACATTAGTAGGCTAAGGGTTACAGCTTGAACCCACAGTCTACTCATTCATTCATTCATTCATAGGACCTTTCACTTCTGCACTGCTCTCCACATTCTTTCACAATTCAATGCAGCAAACTGCTGCCTCAGAAAATAATAGTTCCGCAGCTCATCAAAACATTCAAACTTCTTTTTGCATATTCGTACCATGCATTGTGATATTATCAAAGTTTTTTATTCACCAAATATTGCACAAGTATATGTCTTAAAAACAATACTAAAATTTACATTAAAACAGCTCTGACATGTTTTGGTGCAGTCACACCATCATCAGGGAGGGCATTACTCATGCTTGCGAAAGTTACACTTGTTAAAATAGCCAATTATGGTACATCGGTGTGTGATTAATTCAATGGTGATGTGGCTGCATATATTATAGGTCTGTAATGAATATCAGTGTGTCAAGTACTGTTGTAGGATTTTCCAAAACAAAATGAATCGCATCGAAACTGGCTGCACTTACCCTTGTTGGTGGGTGTATGTTGCACTGTTTGGAAGTAGACTTTGTCAGGGAATGCGTAACTGGTTATATGACGTGTTGAGCCAGCTCGTATAGAGGATTTATGTCACTGACCTTCTGTTCTTCGATCAATACGTTACGTTGGTAAAAGGCCTGCATTTAGCGAGCTTCCCAACAATTCATTTTTGTTCCCTTACTGCATGGTTTCAATAATTCCAATGTTTCCTCTGCCGTGCCGCATTCATGTCTATTGTTTAGTACGTGTAATGCATACGCTGAAATCGGGTTATTAGTTCTCATGTATCGTGTGTGTTCTTTACATCTTGTCATCTGCCCGATTGTCCTTAATATGAATTGTTGCAAGTGTTACACTTGAGTTTGTACATCCTGCTGGAATTTGTGCTGGTCTTAACTATTTTGTCAGTGAGTTGTTGATGTATAGTGTTTGTGCCACGTTGGGCTATATTTAAGGTAGTGTGTTTGAAGAAATTAGTTATTTTTCATATTAGTGGACTGTGATATGAGAAAGTTACCCATTTTTTGGTTTTTTGTGTTTGAGAGTTTTTGGGGCCATCAGTTTCTTCTTCAGGTTGCGAATGACATGCAATGGAAATCCATTGTTTTGGGCATTGCAAGTACAATTTTCCATTCCTGTTGTTCAGCTTGTTTTGCAACCATGCAATAAGGGAAGAAAAATGAATTGTTGGGAAGCTCTCTACATGCAAGCCTTTTACCAACGTAACATACTGATCGAAAAACAGAACGTCATTGACATAAATCCTCTGTACGAGCTGGCTCAACATGTCACACAACCAGCTACGTATTCCCTAACTCAAACTGCCGAACAGTGCAACATGCACACACCAACAAGAGTAATTTCAGCCAATTTCGACACGATTCATTTTGTTTTGGAAAATCCTATTATCACAGTACTTGACAAACTGTTATTCATTACAGACCTACTAATTTATGCAGCCACACCACCACTGAATTAATCACACACCGATGTACTGTAATTGGCTATTTTAACAAGTGTATGTTTAGCAAGCATGAATAATGCACTCCCTGAGGGCGGTGTGACTGCACCAAAACATATCAGAGCTATTTTATTGTAAATTTTAATGTTGTTTTTAAGACGACCACTTGTGCATTAGTTGGTGAATAAAAAACTTTAACATTCGAACTTGTTTGATAAACAAACCTTCAATACCATATCACACAGCCTGCAGTTGATCAATATCATCGAGATGGATCCAGTCAACACTCTCTCATATCTCACGCCTTTAAGATCAATATCAATATAATTCCACCAACCGTACGTCTGCGACCCAAGAGATTTTTGTTCTTTTGGGGTTTACCTATGTAGAATTTTTTGTACAAATATCACTCATACCATATATGACACACACATCACCCATTTCATTTTGCTTGATTTGATCAGCCTACTAACTCTGTACAAATTATGAATTTTCTGATTACACAACTTTCTCAAGCCTCTTGCTATTTCTTCCCTTACACAGCCAAATAGTTTCCCCAGCAACCTACACTCAAACACCCTCAATTCCCTTTTGTCCTTCCCTTATGGTGATGCTGCCATACAAAAGCATAGGTAAAAATAAGGTTTACGTTATTCTGTATGCTTTCAACAGTGACAGGAAGCTAAAAGAATCTCTAATAAACAACACTTTTGTAGAACAAATTTGTTATATTTAGATGAGGACCTGGTCCTAAATTCTGGTTATCAGACATCATCATGTTATTTGCCTCTCCATTTACTTACAGGCACACTGCCTTACTAGAGATTCACATAAGCCAAGAAGAGACTGAAATTCCCTTTCAACATGGTGGGGTTGTTTAAATGAACAGATGTAGAGATGGAGATCATGACAGACACTAGATATTAATGGATATTGGTGACATGTGTCTAATAATAGGCACATAGACAGGTAACGCACCTCTTCTGGTTCAGCCTTTATTGCAGGAAACTCCTCCATTTTTATAGTCACATCCATGTCCTCTTCAACTTTTACACTGACGAATTCAAATGCATTATCAGATGATGTCATACTCGTCTCACTGCTTGAACCTGGTACACCCTCCAGTGAAAGTGTGCAGCTCTGTAAGGTCACAGTACCCTTCCTCATTAGTGCATTGTCAGTCAAGGCGATTAAAGCACACCTTCATTGAAACTGATAATGGTGTAGCCATTCTGTGGATTCTGTCCACTACAGTTGTCAAAATTATGACCAGCAGTTAACTGTATGAAGCACAGTCCTTCCACAGAAGCTAATATCTAAAGGTACTTATTAAAATTCCTGCCCTCTATGCAACATCTTGGCTCATCACCACTTGCACCACTGCCTGTCACTGGTGCAGTCTATACCATCTCACCCCATTTCTTTAATACAAACATCAACTGTTCTAACCTTTTTTAACCTTTAAGTTTTCCTGAAAAGAAACTCATATGTATTGTTATGTAAAGTATATGCTGCATGCTACATAACCTACCATTTCATGCTCCATGTTTTCACTATTCTAACCATTTTTGGTGAACACTACAAATTATGATGCTGCTCACTATGCAGTGTCTGCAGGTTTGTTTTGTATCCACCCTTTTAAGTCTAAATATTCCACTCAGCACCGTTTTAAAAAACACCAAGTTAACAGTCGCTACTCAGCATAAGACACGTTTTACACCCATTAAAAATAACAGGCAAACGTACACGTTATATTTCAACGTCCGTGTTTTCACACAGCAGGCAAAAAAGCAAAGGAGTATGCAAAACGTTGTAGCAAGCATTACACCAAATTAATTCCCTATCAATTTCTTGTCAATATAACCTGTATTTATTTTCACTGTTACTATTCCTTTTCTCTGGCACCTTATAATTCACCACTCACAGTTTGGCACGGGGGGAAACAGGCCCTACACAAGAATATTCAGTGTCCATAATGTCAGGTGCACATACCGATTCCATCACTTATTCTGGAATGTCTAAACTATACTGAGGACAATGAGCTATTATGAGGAATACAAATCACCCATCAAAGACAAGTAAACAAGGTAGTGTTGCCAACAGTAAAAATGTAACATTAAAAATTCCTCACAAAATTGGAATAATTTGGGGGCTTTAGCCTTGAAAGTGGTAAAAGCTGAAGTGATTATGCCTATATACATCAGATTCATATCTCTGACGTACAGAAACAGAGGAAATATCCACAGTCATTTGTGGGGCATCCAGTGAAAGTGTGGGGCCTTTTCAAGTAAATGGAGATGGAACAGCCTACAACAGTACAACTGGAAAGAGAGTTGTGTTAGTGGTTTACAGCAATGGGTTCTGAAGGAAAACAAATGACTGCACTTATGATAATTGAAAAAAGCAGTCTTCATAGTTAGTTAGTTAGCTAGCTTTATTTTTCATGGATCCAATCGAAATACAATTTCATATGGATGTGGAAATAGTCACATTATAAAAAACACATGATTAACATATAAATGGAAAAGTTATCAATGAATTTTACACATAAATATAAGTATGTGCACATACAGATTTTAACAAACAGAAAAAGAATACAATAAATAAATAATTTAATTATTAAAACAACAATATCAGCAATCATTAATTGTTGTTAAATTCCCTAAACTAGGATTGATCAATATGTCCCAGTCAAAATATTCTTGAATAGTAAAAATCAACCTTCCTTAATATGATACAACAAAAATACCCAACATGAGCCAGATTCAAAATTTGCCTGGAAGAACTAATGTCAGTGTCACTGTTTGATAATCTATAGTAGTTCAGAATTTGGCACCTGTCCAGTTCTGTGGTTGCCACATTAAAGGAATTACCCTGTATTAGGACTTCTCTACACTGTAATTTTTCTTACACAATCGGGTGACTGGTTATTACCACAAGCATAGTTCTATCTCCTCATACCTGCAGATCAAAATCCTTCAATATTTATCATATTTGTTTTAACCCAATACATCACCATCTGCTGCAAACACAAGAACTTTGAGGTGTGAGCAATTCAGTTCAAATCTTTCAAATTTCATCACGAACCTTTCTAATTACCTATACCAAACAAATGTGATAAGCCATCTCCCAGTGTCAATCAATCACAGAACAAGCTCATAAAATCATTTCATGCACACAGCACTTACCATGCTTTCCTTCAGAGAAGGAAATATTTCTTCAGCTCTCTGGAGCAGTACTTCTGGCTTTTTTGTTGTATGGAACTGCAAAACCTCGTGTGACTTTAATACTTCTTTGTTACTCATTATGTTTCGTTGTTTAGGTGAGATAATGTCTTATGAAAATGCCAATATACTTTCCTAACTCTGAAATAAATATCCAAAAGGAAACATGAATGTAAGTTGGTTTCAAACATATAAATACCAATGAACTTATTTACACATTTTTCTAAAAGGCAAAGGAACAGTCACAGTGCATTTGAATATAGGTATTGCACCCTCGCTGACTTATCTTGACCGACAATTTCACACTGCTTTGATAAGAAAAGTATGATTAACATGAATAAGACATGGGTAAATAACATACTCTTCAATCTGTAATGTATCATAATGGAAGGTTTCAAATGTTTAGGGTGCCAATGTAAATGGCACAAACTCTAAGGCAACAAACACTGGCATAAATGATTACATACTTCATGTCAGTGTTTGTTAAATGGGAAAGGAAAATGTAAGAATGTGCGGTAACATTTATCACAACCTGAGTACCGTTGCTGTAATAATGGCCGAACAACCCCAAACATACACTGCAGTATTTTGGCATTTAAAGGTAGCACACACACACACACACATTCAATACCTAAGGGTTGTCAGACTCCACTGTCTTGGATGTTACCCATTTGCTCTGATAGGGTCCCAGAGTAAGAGAACAAACTATGTTACACACATATCAAACAAATATGGAAATGAAGAAAGTATCTCCAATTACCACTATCAAGGACTACTTATCCAAGAACACTTTCAACACACGTATCATGACTGCGCTCAAGCATTTCCGCTCAATTAACCAAGTGCTGAAGTACGAAGCAAGAATCACCTATGTACTTAGGAAGACAGTATTCAAGGCTCTAAAAACCTGACCTCATTCAGATTCTATAAGCCTCACGCTCACCTTTCGTAAAACATCCACTACGTTTCAGTCATCTACCTTTTGAACAATCGGGAGAGTTCACCGGTTAAAACACATTTCATGGTCACATCCAACAAGGAACTGCATCACAGACAGGCCTGGAAACGCATATCAGTACACTAACTTGTACATGCATCCACCATATTTTGAAATGGTGTTCCTTTTTCACCCTTAAGAGGTATTGATCTGCGATTGTGCCCACCCTGATGAAACTTCAATGGATCCCAGGGAACAAGGTCTTGTGATGCCACATTTGGCTAGTAGAGAGTTACCTTGTAGCTGGGATGGCTCAGTGGCTGCGTTTTAAATCTCAAAGTCACTTCTGCGTGCAAGTTTAATCGCATGCGAGTCACGCGAATTTTTGGTGATGTGGGGGTAGGAACGAAGTGTCACGCACACACTAGTTGATGAAGAGGCAGCAAAGGTGTTATTTAAAGAGGATTCCGTTGTAATTTTGCTACAGGATAAGACGAGGTTTCCGTTATTGGAAATGAAAATTGAAAAGCAAATCCTTCACCACCACACACACATATATATACATAGAGAGAGCGAAAGAGAGAGAGAGTGCGCACGAAACATAACTTCCATCGCACACCTGTGTCCTTATGCTCGGGAGTGTCGAATAACAATGCCGTCACGGATTACCCTCAGTGTTGTAATTTGTGACACAGACTACCAGGTGCAAACTATATCATCCATGCTTTCGACAACCACTACTCTTTTATCTACATTGACACAGCTTCTGTCATTGGTGATAATTTGTCGCTTCGATTAATTATGGCTGCCGGTAACGACATAACCTACAATTAAGATATTTTTAGAGTTTTAAGCTTATATAAGATTTGTGCTATACTCACCTGTAATGGTAGCTAAATGAATATATCTGGATGCATATATCAGGTTCACCAATTTAAACACGTGAAGAAACGAGGAAAGTGTTTCAGGCACTGCAGTAGTACTGGTCAGCAACTCTGTGTTCAGTGTGACATGACAGACGAGAATCATACATTTAAGACGGATTTAGCTTCCCGTTTAGGCTATCTCTTTGTTATAGTCAGTGGTCTCATTTTGAACCTAGGGAGCCATTCCACTGCCACAATGATACCGCGTAACCTTCGTCTACACAAAAGTGTCTCACAGTGTCGACCAATACTACGGTAGAGCCGTTTCAAATATCATACGCTATAATGATATTGTATTCTCTGCAGTGGCAGCTACTGAAGTCCTAGACAGCATGATCGCAAAGTCTCGTGTTGAGTCAGGTGTTGTTCTACTTACTGGTTCACCAACTGACATTTTTAACAAAGAGGTACCAACATTAATTTTGAAGACTCCGCAAGATACGTTAGGTACACAGGCACAGCATGTTCAGTTACAACCAAACTTAGACTTCTATTCAGTGGTCCTTGAAAGTGAGTTGTTAGGGCCGACCCTACAGGTGGAAAAGAAAAGTGAACCCAGTGAGAGCAACACGTCTAGTATCTTGCTGCCCGAACAAAATATAAGCAGTGTCAGGCCAGTGACCCACATCGAAATTATAAGACAGAAGCCTAATGCAGCGAAAACCAAGCATGCTGCATCCCGTCGCGTCACTGGTGCAAACCGAGTGGTGCCACTGCTTACAAGCATGTGGCAGAAAAGAGAGCTCAAGGGCATTGAACCATCTCTAGCTGCAACTTACAGAACAATTCTGGATAATCCAGACAACACTCATGAACATGAATGTGAGTTATGCCACAAGCAGTTCCTTTCAGTGACTCAGGTGGAGAGCCACATTAAGGAAATGCATCCTCAGCAGCAGGTGGTGCTAGAACAGGTTGGTAGAGCAATTCATGTAAAATTTGTGTCACATCAGTGCATGCAGAGCTCCAGTAATTTTAGCCAAATCTGACAAGTTAAGCTGTAAGAAGAGAGAGTGAAGAAATTTTGTAATATTGTGATAATTTATTTCAGCATCACAAGCATTCAGCTTCTTGATGCCATATACCACCAAATTTGTTGCAGGCTGAAAGAGAATGATATACAATATAAAGTTACCCTCTTATGAATATGTGGATTAAGATTTGGATTCCATAAAAAAAATGAGCAGTTTTTTTAATGATTTCAGTAGCTACTAGTTTCTGAAGAACTATGGCATGTGGAGCTGATTACTTAGTTGTGATTATGTAGTATGTTAACAGTCACAAGTAATCAGCAGTTTTAATATCAGAGATACCTCATATCAGGTTATAATATTAGTTTTTATTTATTTTCAGTGCTTTGTATGCAGGAAGAAATATGTCATCCAGTCCCAGCTGAAGAATCACCTGTCAACAGTTCATGGAATTCAGTACCCAGAAATGATATGTAAAATATGTTTCATGGAATTCAACACAGTGATGGAACAGAAAGCACATGAGCGCAAACATGATAAAATATATTCATGCCAGTACTGCTCCACCAAGTTTGCATCATTATACTTTTGCCAAAAACATTATGACAAGCACCTGGCTGACATGAAACCGTATCAGTGCATGTCTTGTGGGAAGAGATTCCAAAACAGCATATCACTGAACATCCATCACAATCGGCACAAGAATATGAAATGCTCAGTTTGTGACACATCATTTATGGATGAACTTGAATTGTTGATGCATGTAAGGGATCATGGATTCCAAAGTAAGCACCAGTTCTTGGCGGCAGTTGAGGACTTGGACCAACAGGAGACACAGCTTGAAGACATGCTGTGTGTCTACTTAAAATTATGCACAGAAAGTCATGCAACAGCAGGCATAAGTAAAGGTACAGTAAACACACTTGTCTTAGATATTCCTATTCTTTGCAGATCTCATCTCAAGATTTGGTGGTCGCATGTTATGACATAGAAAATCATTCAGATGTTTTTGTGTTCAGGCCTTACCTGCCCCAGAGCAGTACATTATGAACCAGGAACACTAACATAGCATTTACTCAGTATTGTCAGCTTCATCCATTGAATGCAGGGTATTATGTGGCAAGTGGAACATGTAGGAGGGGTTGGTTGCACATATAATTTGATTTTCAAATTCTCACAGAAACTCAAAGTGCATCATTGGACAGCGTTGTCAGTTGCTAGGGTTATATAGCATTGGGGATGGATGAATGAATGAGTATAAAGCGTTATAGAAAGACTGATAGGAAAACCAAAGTACTTGCAGGAAGTTTGTCTCACTGCCTATTAATCCATCACAAACCCCACATAGACTGGCCTGGGATTGAACCCAGGGCATTCATAGTTAGAGGCCCATGACTAACTGCCTGAGCCATGACATGGCCCTCTCATAGGAACTGAATGTGTGAAAGATCAAGGTATAGATGGAAAGATAATAACCGACACGTATTTTAGAAACTACAGAGTCCAAGTAGGGTCTGTTGGTGAGCATTTGTAGCAGTGCAGAAATTTCAAGTTAAAAACAAATGAAAATGTCTTGAGCAGTTGCTTAATAGTGTGCTGAGATGTGACACTGTATACAAACCATAATTTTCAGATGTAAGCGATTGTGTGGAAGGCCTACTGCGTTCCGTCTCCCAGGCAACCAATTCTGAGCTTTCAGTACCGGAACCACCCGCAGACAAGAGGGGGATGGAGTGTAAGCTGTGTGGACTTGAGGTTCAGTCAACGAGGGAACTGGTAGAGCATCGGCGCAACAAACACATGCGTAGCTGTACATGTTTGGTGTGTGGTAAGAGAAGCCGGTCTGTCAGCCAAGCATGGCGACACATAGCCACTCATGTTGACAAGGTGAAGTCCAATGAAGTGGTGTATGACATAAGCAAGACTCAGCAGCAGTGCCATGTGTGTCAAAAGATGTTCCCATCACAAGGGAAAAAGAATTTCCATCTGGAACACGTGCACAAGGTTAGTGACAACTCTTGTCCTTATACTTGCTGCACAGTATGTGAGGTTCTGAGAGGGTCCCATGTTTAATTTTGAAGAAGAGTTTCAAACAAATGATCATGTGTAGACAGTTATAAAACTCAGTGTCAAACATGAAACTGTCTGTCTAATCTCAGAACTGTCGCTGTCACTGCTGTTGATCTAATTGCAGATTGAGATCATCCAACGACCTCACAGCTGTACAGTTTGTTTGAGAAAATTCCAACACAAGACTTCAAGAGACAGGTAACTCTAAGATATCACAGCAGAACACGCAGTTGATACATGGTTCATTGGAAAGTACAACCTTGACTATCTGCATGGTTAGGTGAATTCGGCCACCTGTTACAGTGGTAACAGGTGACCTACAGCTCACCTATTATTCATTTACAATGTCTGCAAGATGTTGTCACCCACACTGTCCAAACCACTGTAGCTTGTCTAAGTTCATGTTTAGATTCTGCTAGTATTTGGACTTGTCATCAAGAGAGTGTAGCCATGTGCCATTCTGTGGTCTTTCTATGACCAAAAAATGTGTTACATTTATTGATGTGCACTGAAAATGATAAGAAAATAAGGTAACACTGCAGCAGCAGTGTGTTCAATATAGCTGCAAGGGTAGGCAAGGTACGATTTACAGAATCGTTCAAGGTGTGATGTGATGTTGTGTAGTCCATCTCGAGCTGAAGGCAGCAGGTTCCTTCCAAATGCCAATTTCTAGAGCAGACTATATGGCGTCATGTGGGCTGGGTAGCGTAGTCGGTATAGCAGCTGGCTATGGGCTGGACAGTCCAGGGATCGAATCCTGGTGGGGGGGCAAGATTTTCCACACCTGTCCAGACCAGCCCTGGGGCCCACCCAGCCTCCTGTACAATGGGTACCGGCTCTTTCCCGGGGTTAAAGAGCGGCCAGGGCGTGATGCTGACCTCTCACCCCCTTCTAGTGCCATGGTCAAGAAAGAGTAGAGCTATACCTCTACTCCCTGTATGGG
>Ga0123352_10014684_pt1 | contig 12473 bp, 8 predicted proteins | sample TergutLab28metaG_FD_89700 | JGI IMG/M metagenome (GOLD analysis project Ga0123352, IMG submission 89700) | Labiotermes labralis P1 segment gut microbial communities from Petit-Saut dam, French Guiana - Lab288 P1 | ecosystem: Host-associated > Arthropoda: Insects > Digestive system > Gut ... | reverse complement strand
TCCCGGGGGCAAGGGTTGGCCCGGCCGGGCCCTCGACCCCTCCCCCCCCTTTGGTCCCGGGTTCAAGAAAGGTTGAGGCAATACCCCTTTTCCCCCTAGGGGGGGGGGGGTACGGCCTGTACAGACCCTCAGTGTCTGTACAAGGGTGCACTTTACTTTACCTTTTTACCCAAAATTATGCGAAGACAGCTTCACTTTACTTCATTTCCTGTAGTTTTTGCTATACGTCGTAACATTCGACGCTGGAAAATTCCAGTTACTGACGCTGGCGTTATATAAATAATAAATAAATACAAATACCAGGCCGAAGGTTGGATCAGTTAGTTCATTCTCAAGATTTCACCATTTTATTAAGATAGCATACTTTCTAGTTGACTAGCTTACAAGAGTGACTGAAGCTGAAAAAACAGTAAAAGGGATAAATACATGAAGCTCACGAAATATGGAACTCATTATGTAATTTTCTCCTCTGCGCTTCAGAACTGTTTACTATGGTTATAAAATTTATTGACAGACGCGTAATATTATCTTGCTCTATTTGACTTAAGCTGTATCAGTTTCTATATTTTAAATTTTAAAAATATGATACCGTTATCCTGAAGTTGTAATTCTTTCATATGCTCTGACGTTGCGTCTTTCCTAACCTTTACAGAGTTGCGTAGTATCTTCATTTCAAGGCCAAGTACTAAAAAGGATTAAACTGAAGCCGATTACAGTACTCACGTGTGACTAGACTTAGTACATTTGAAGTTACTAAAGGCAGTACACTTATTTTCAATAAAGGGGGAAATTTATATCTAAATGTATTATTATTATTATTATTATTACATAATTAGAACTATTTTTCCAGACAAACTCTGGTTTCCTTCGACTGAAGATTTTAACAGAAGCCTAACTGCATTAACCCAGAATGTGAGAAGAGAGAAAGATAAAATATGACTTCGTAGCCATAGCACTATTTAGTGGAAGAAATTCCTCTTAAAGACGGAGAGGTAAGTGAGTATCAGGTGTTCAAAATCAGTACCTCGGCTCCATTGCCATTGTAAGTGTAATTCGTCCCTTCGGTAACTAATATAAGACAGAACACTGCCTCAGATTTTATTTAGAGGCCATAAACTCCGCACTTCTCGAACTAAATACTTGTTTATAAATTTGGTATAAGAAATTTATTCACTTGATTGTGGATCGGGTGATTTAGCGAGTTTGTTGCTTAGTTAATCAATTAATTATTTAACAAGTTAATTGATATTTACTGGAAATAGGCTTCAGAACTCGGAGATGTAGTAGATGCCTCATTAGCTACAGACCACAAAACGACACTCGGACGGTTCTTGTCCCTGAGATGCAGAATTGTTAGCGCATACTTGTGAGCCTCCAGCAGGTCGTTTTCGAAGCCATAGCTTCTGCAAAGATAAATGAAGAACTGAGCACAGCGGGTTCCTAATGTCAGATATTTATTATGGTAGACAAATGTTTCTCAGGATTCTTAAATCAGTGATTGTTAATTTCCTATTGCAGTATCTCTCAGTGTCCTACAGCAGTGTTTGCCAGTGCCCTATTAGAGTGTTCTCAGTGCCCTACAGCAGTGTTTGCCAGTGTCCTATTGCAGTGTATCTCAGTGTCCTACAGCAGTGTGTGCCAGTGTCCTATTGCAGTGCCTCTCATGGTCCTACAGCAGTGTATTCCAGTATCCTATTTCAGTGTCTCTCAGTGTATAAGAGCAGTGTTTGCCAGTGTCCTAATGCAGTGTCCCTCATTGTCCTATAGCAGTGTTTGCCATTTTCCTATTGCAGTGTCTCTCGGTGTCCTACAACAGTGATTGCCATTGTCCTATTACAGTCGTCTTAGTGTCCTGCAGCAGTGTTTGCCATTGTCCTACAGCAGTGTCTCTCAGTGTCCTACAGCATTGTTTGCCAGTTTCCTATTGCAGTGTATTTCGGTGTCCTACAACAGTGTTTGCCATTGTCCTTTTACAGTGTTCTCAGTGTCCTACAACAGTGTATGCCAGTGTCCTATTGCAGTGTCTCTCAGGGTCCTACAGCAGTGTATTCCAGTGTCCTATTTCAGTGTCTCTCAGTGTATAACAGCAGTGTTTGCCAGTGGCCTAATGCAGTGTACCTCAGTGTCCTACAGTAATGTGTGCCAGTGTCCTATTACAGCGTCTCTCAGTGTCCCACACCAGTGTGTGCCAGTGTCCTATTGCAGTGTCCCTCATTGTCCTATAGCAGTGTTTGCCATTTTCCTATTGCAGTGTCTCTCGGTGTCCTACAACAGTGTTTGCCATTGCCCTATTACAGTCGTCTTAGTGTCCTACATCAGTGTTTGCCATTGTCCTACAGCAGTGTCTCTCAGTGTCCTACAGCATTATTTGCTAGTTTCCTATTGCAGTGTCTTTCGGTGTCCTACAACAGTGTTTGCCATTGTCCTTTTACAGTGTTCTCAATGTCCTAGAGCAGTGTTTGCCATTGTCGTATTGCAGTGTCACTCAATGTGCTACAGCAGTGTTGGCCATTGTCCTATTGCACTGTCTCTAAGTGTCCTACAACAGTGTTTGCCATTGTCCTGTTACAGTGCTGTCAGTGTCCTACAGCAGTGTTTGCCACTGTCCTATTACAGTGTCTCTCAGTGTCCCACAGCAGTGATTGCCAGTGCCCTATTACAGTGTTCACAGTGCCCTACAGCAGTGTTTATCATTGTCCTATTGCAGTGTCTCTCAGTGTCCTACAGCAGTGTTTGCCATTGTCCTATTACAGTGTACTCAGTGTGCTACAGCAGTGTTTGCCAGTGTCCTATTAGAGCGTTCTCATTGTCCCACAGCACTGTTTGCCAATGTCCTATTAGAGTGTTCTCAGTGTTCTACAGCAGTGTTTGCCGGTGTCCTACTGTAGTGTCCCTCAGTGTCCTACAGCAGTGTTTGCCAGTGTTCTATCAGAGTGTTCTCAGTGTACTACAGCAGTGTTTGCCAGTGTCCTATTAGAGTGTTCTCAGTGTGCTACAGCAGTGTTTGCCAGTGTCCTATTGCAGTGTCTCTCAGTGTCTTACAGCAGTGTTTGTCAGTGTCCTATTACAGTGTTCTAAGTGTGCTACAGCAGTGTTTGCCAGTGTCCTACAGCAGTGTTTGCCATTGCCCTATTGCAGTGTCTCTCAGTGTGCTACAGCAGTGTTTGCCAGTGTCCTATTACGGTGATCTCAGTGAACTACAGCACTGTTTGCCGGTGTCCTTTTAGAGTGTTCTCAGTGTGCTACAGCAGGGTTTGCCAGGGTCCTATTGCAGTGTGTCCCAGTGACCTAGAGCAGTGTTTGCCATTGTCTTATTACATAGTTCTCAGTGTCCAACAGCAGTGTTTGCAAGTGTCCTATTGCAGTGTTCTCAGTGTCCTACAGCAATGTTTGCCATTGTCAAATTGCAGTGCCTCTCAGTGTCCTAGAGCAGTGTGTGCCAGTGTCCTATTGTAGTGTCTCTCAGGGTCCTACAGCAGTGATTACCAGTGTCCTATTGCAGTGCCTGTCAGTGTCCTAGAGCAGTGTTTGCAATTGTCCTATTACAGTGTTCTCAGTGTCCTACAGCAGTGTTTGCCAGTGTCCTATTGCAGTTTTCTCAGTGTCCTACAGCAGTGTTTGCCATTGTCAAATTGCAGTGCCTCTCAGTGAACTACAGCAGTGATTGCCAGTGTCCTATTGCAGTGCCTCTCAGGGTCCTACAGCAGTGATTGCCAGTGTCCTATTGCAGTGTCTCTCAGTGTCCTGCAACAGTGTTTACCAGCGTCCTATTGCAGTGTCCCTCAGTGTCCTAGAGCAGTGTGTGCCAGTGTCCTATTACATCGTCTGTCAGTGTCCTACAGTAGTGTGTGCCAGTGTCCTCTTGCAGTGTTCCTCAGTGCCCCTAGAGTAACGTGTGCCAGTGTCCTATTACAGTGCTTCTCACTGTCCAATAGCAGAGTTAGCCACTTTCCTATTCCAGTGTTTCTCGGTGTCCTACAAAAGTGATTGCCATTGTCCTATTAGAGTGTTCTTAGTTTCCTACAGCAGTGTTTGCCATAGTCCTACTGCAGTGTCTCTGAGTATGCTACAGCAGTGTATGCATTGTCCTATTCCAGTGTCTCTCAGTGTCCTACAATAGTGTTTGTCATTGTCCTGTTACAGTGTTCTCAGTGTCCTACAGCAGTGTTTGCCAGTGTCCTATTACAGAGTTCTCAGTGTCCTACAGCAGTGTTTGCCTGTATCTTATTACAGTGTTCTCAGTATTTTAGAGCAGTGTTTTCCAATGTCCTATTGCAGTGTCCCTCAGTGTCCTACAGCAGTGTTTGCCAGTGTCCTATTAGAGTGTTCTCAGTGCCCTACAGCAGTGTTTGCCAGTGTCCTATTGCAGTGTATCTCAGTGTCCTATAGCAGTGTGTGCCAGTGTCCTATTGCAGTGCCTCTCATGGTCCTACAGCAGTGTATTCCAGTGTCCTATTTCAGTGTCTCTCAGTGTATAACAGCAGTGTTTGCCAGTGTCCTAATGCAGTGTAACTCAGTGTCCTACAGTAATGTGTGCCAGTGTCCTATTACAGCGCCTCTCAATGTCCTACACCAGTGTGTGCCAGTGTCCTATTGCAGTGTCCCTCATTGTCCTATAGCAGTGTTTGCCATTTTCCTATTGCAGTGTCTCTCGGTGTCCTACAAAAGTGTTTGCAATTGTTCTATTACAGTCGTCTTAGTATCCTACAGCAGTGTTTGCCATTGTCCTTTTACATTGTTCTCAGTGTCCCACAGCAGTTTTTGCCTTTGTCCTATTGCAGTGTCCCTCTGGGTGATACAGCAGTGTTTGCCATTGTCCTATTGCACTGTCTCTCAGTGTCCTACAACAGTGTTTGCCATTGTCCTGTTACAGTGCTCTCAGTGTCCCACAGCAGTTTTTGCCAGTGTCCTATTACAGTGTTCTCAGTGTCCTACAGCAGTGTTTGCCAGTGTCTTATTACAGTGTTCTCAGTGCCCTAAAGCAGTGTTTGCCATTGTCCTATTACAGTGTTCACAGTGTGCTACAGCAGTGTTTGCCAGTGTCCTATTAGAGTGTTCTCAGTGTCGTACAGCAGTGTTTGCCAGTGTCCTATTACACTGTTCTCAGTGTCCTACAGCAGTGTTTGCCACTGTCCTATTGCACTGTCTCTCAGTGTCCTACAACAGTGTTTGCCATTGTTCTGTTACATTGCTCTCAGTGTCCTTCAGCATTTTTTGCCAGTGTCCTATTACAGTGTTTTCAGTGTCCTATAGCAGTGTTTGCCATTGTCCTATTGCAGTGTCTCTTAGTGTGCTACAGCAGTGTTTTCCATTGTCCTATTGCTCTGTGTCTCAGTGTCCTACAACAGTTCTTGCCATTGTCCTGTTACATTGCTCTCAGTGTCCTACAGCAGTGTTTGCCAATGTCCTATTACAGTGTTCTCAGTGTCCTACAGCAGTTTTTGCCATTGTCCTATTGCAGTGTCTCTTAGTGTGCTACAGTAGTGTTTGCCAGTGTCCTATTTGAGTGTTCTCAGTGTGCTACAGCAGTGTTTGCCAGTGTCCTATTACAGTGTTCTCAGTGTGCTTCAGCGGTGTTTGCCGGTGTCCTATTGCAGTGTCTCTTAGTGTGCTAAAGCAATGTGTGTCAGTGTCCTATTGCAGTGTCTCTGAGTTTGCTACAGCAGTGTTTAGAATTGTCCTATTGCACTGTATCTCAGTGTCCTACAACAGTGTTTGCCATTGTTCTGTTACATTGCTCTCAGTGTCCTACAGCAGTGTTTGCCAGTGTCCTATTACAGTGTTCTCAGTGTCCTATAGCAGTGTTTGCCATTTTCCTTTTGCAGTGTCTCTTAGTGTGCTACAGCAGTGTTTGCCATTGTCCTATTGCACTGTGTCTCAGTGTCCTACAACAGTGCTTTCCATTGTCCTGTTACATTGCTCTCAGTGTCCTACAGAAATGTTTGCCAGTGTCCTATTACAGTGTTCTCAGTGTCCTACAGCAGTGTTTGCCATTGTCCTATTGCAGTGTCTCCTAGTGTGCTACAGCTGTGTTTGCCAGTGTCCTATTTAAGTGTTCTCAGTGTGCTACAGCAATGTTTGCCAGTGTCCTATTACAGTGTTCTCCGTGTGCTACAGCAGTGTTTGCCGGTGTCCTATTGCAGTGTTTTCAGTGTCCTACAGCAGTGTTTGCCCGTGTCCTATTGTAGTGTCGGTCAGTGTTATACCGCAGTCTGGGTGTAGCTAGGATTTTGCTGAATTCTATTGGTGTCTTCTCGAATAAATGAATGTCTACTTCAGTGACATAAGCAATAGAGCAAAACATGTTTGAAAATGTACATGTGAACTGCTGTACATGCAGTCCGCTTCCAACGTTTATTATCCAATGCTTGTTCAGGGAAATATAAGGGCAGTAGACTGAATAATGCACGATCACCCCTTTCCACATCATACCCTGCTCACCAAACATCACGACTTTAATATGTCCTTGATGTCATAGGTATCCCTCAAATAATCCATACATAAATCGACATAATCTCGAACTCTCGAACTTACCCAATATCTACAGCTGAACACTCGTCAATGATCATAATACCCTCTCTGTCTGCGAAATCCATGATCTCCTCTGAATAAGGGTAATGCGAAGTTCGATATGCATTAGCTCCGATCCACTTTAGCAGGTTGTAGTCGCGTGCAATAAGTGGGAAGTCGTGGCCCTTCCCTCTGATCTGTAAACAAAGAATAAATTTTATCGTGCGTTCCTTGTTGAAGAAGTCAGCTAACTCCGTGGAATAGAAACCTGCGGAAGATGAAGAAAATGTGTCCTGAACCAGGTGAAATTAGGCCAAACCTTCTCTCATTTTCTGTTTAAGATACACTTAATATTACCTCTGCTCTAACATATCCTTCATTTTCGTTCTATCATTTAAGCTATACATCGTCAGATACTGAATAATGCTGTAAAGTAAACCATAAGAGTAAAAACACATTTTTTACTTTCCTCTTTCACTTTCCCAACTTGTATTAATATTCGGTATTCTCAAGTACGTCCTTAAATTTTCTACTACACTATCACTACAGCATCTAATCCTACTACTAATAATAATACTCTTTTCTGGGATGAATCAGCCCAACTCAGACCTAGGCCTCCTCTTCTTGAGGTCTCTTGATCACACACAATTAAGACACAAACGCGTCGTAGGACTCCTCTGAACGAGTGTTCATTTCGGCTCAGAAGCTACTACTACCTACACATCAAGAACACAAGTCACGAACATCCATGCCCTCAGCGGGATTCGATCCCGTGGTCGCAGCAATCGAGCGGCTGCAGACATAGCCTTGACGGGATCCTCATTAGCAATCTTTTTATTGTTTTCATGCCTCGACAGTCCCTAGTGAGTCAGATTCTCCTCATTCCTGAGGCTTCGCAATCCCACTCAGAAACGTCACACTTCGTAGGATTCCTCTGGACGAGTGATCAGCCCGACGCAGAGACATCTACCTGACAACACTCAACAGTCGCAAGATATAGATACCCATGTCCCTGGCGGGATTCGAACCCGCAATCCCAACAAAGGAGCGGCGGCAGGCCCACACCTCAGACCGTACGGCTACTGGGTAGGCCAATGATGATGATGATGATAATAATAATAATAATAATAATAACCGACACGACTATCCCTATCAAAAAACCGGACATCATAATCCGGGATAATGAAGAAGGAACATGTGTGGTAACATATGCTGCAATTTCAAGAGACGGAAACATGATCAAGAAAGAAGCTGAGAAGATTCTAAAATATAAAGACTTTGCTGTACAAATACAGAACAGGTGGAATGTAAAAACAAAGCGATAAAAATAATAATAAGTGCAACTGGTACCATTTCAAAATCATTGAGAAAATACCTGAGCAACATGCCGGGAAAGCACGACATCAAGGTGCTACAGGAAACAGCCACACTGGGTACTGCACACATACTTTGGGGAAGTACTAACATAAAAGTACGAAGGATTTAACATGGGAATTTATACTCAATGTGCCATGAATTTAAATACAGAGAGTCGCAACACTATGTGCCCTAGAACCATGTTTATTTTCAGGTGTATAATTGTAAATACCCTGCATAAATATAATAAGAGTTATTATAATAATAATAACAATAATATTTTTAAGGTTTTGATATATTTATTCGTAATTGATTTACCAGCACACCCAGTAATTCGCACAGCATGTCATCGAATACTAGAGCAGTTTGTGAAAAGGACGTAGAAGAAGGAGGCAGGTGTACTATTCCGGTATTTGCCTAGGAGAACTGAGGAAATCAGAATCTCAATGAGGGAAGTTGGTGTGCCGGCAGAGGTCTGCACCGGGTACATCCCGAATATATATCAGAATTGTTATAGCTTAAGCATATATGTTTGATATATAAGCATCATAATCATCATCACTACCATATTGAACCTATAGAAACCAAACTGTGTTCCACAGTACCTCTCTGCACTGGCCTTACCTCGGAATCCTCATGCCGACCGAAACCTCTCATATAGATCTGTCTTCCGTTGATTGTCAAGCTTATGTTGTTCCACTCCACTTTCCTTATTCCCACCGGCAACCGATACACGTCATCAGGCACCACACTATTTGTGGAAGTTCGAACCTGAAATAAGTATTTTCAGAACAGAAACTGATATAATAATAAACGCATGAAACTTATGATACGTACAATTCTCAAGCGGACAGCGCACAAAGGCAAGGCTGTACAACAAACCAGCCGCAACGAAATACCTTAATGATTCTGGATGTCGTTTTCTCACCTCTAGTGTATACAGATATGCAGGCTCAGGATCCATTAGGTAGGGCCACCACAGTTTAGCCTGCGGGACTTCCAGTTTTTCTTGATACTTTTCGACGTCACGAATGACGTAGTTGCCATCCCGATCTAGAAGACTCACGAAAACTGTGGTGTCGTTAGCAGATCCTCCATCAACACTCACGCTGTACTCAATAACACCTACAAAGGATATCCGAATACACCCCTTGTTTAAGAATTCCTTACTTCTGGGACATAATGTCGTCATGTTCAATGGTCCGGTGTTCCGGACTTCTAGACCATAATTTTAAAAATTACTACATTTTTAAGGAACGTCGGAAATTAATTACCCAGTGAAGCAGCGTCCTATCCCAGAATAAGAGAAACCTCATTCACACTTCTGTGAAAACACTAACTCACGTTCTTTCTTTGTTGGAACCTGCTTGGAAGCGAATGCGTAGTTCAGTATATGCCAAGATGGTGTCTGTAATTCTCGACACTTCTGGCTGCGAACAACATGAATTTCTCTTTTACTGGTTTATTTAACAACGCTGTCAGTATCTGGACTACACAGTGTCCGTGAAAGATTGATCAATATGCAGCATCGATGGAATGATTTTGACAGTATAGGAACCAAGTGCTCGTAGAAAAACTTGTTCCATTTCTACTTTTTTAAAAACAAACCCCCAAATGAGCTGCACTGGAATCGAACCATGGCCTCGGCGGTGTTACGTGCTACAGGTTTAATTTGTTATACCTGCAAATGCACTGTTTTAAGTGAATAAATAATAATTAAACGAAACTATGAAGAGACATAATTTGTTTTCTTGAACGAAATGATGTATCACCATTGTACAGCACCATATTTTATTGCATTGGTATGCACAGGTTACCTGTATCGTCGAGTATGTCTGTGTTCACTGAGATGTCATCTATGTAGACGCTGGGGGTCGTGTAGAGTACAACGTGCCTGTGTATACCGGCGTAGTTGAAGAAATCAAATTTGTATTCCTGGAAAATCTTTGGACCGCTGTCACTGTAACGAGAAATCAGGTACTTAAAACATGAAAAAGGATGACTGTAATTACGTTAAATTATTATTATTATTATTATTATTGTTTTATCGATAAAAATCAACAAGTATTCCATAGGGGACAAAGAATAATAGCAAGGATCAGATCCAAGTTCCAAGCAAGAAGAAGGTAGATAGATTAGCAAATGGGTTCGGGTCCTCTCAGCCCCAATGCAACTAGGCCTTAATAGACGGGCTCTTTGTGCCCCATATCGGATCATGGGAGCCGTGGCCCCCAGACATAAAATCTTAATAACATCTGGGTCCAAGAAAGGAACCCAGATATACTACTTCTTTTCTCTCAAAAGCTCCCACAAACGAACCCCCTCCAGGTTCACCAGCGGGGCCCCTATGGAGAGAAATACTCGTCTACAGGGCATTTACATAACTCTAAAAGACCTAATAAAAATTCCCCTAATAAGAAGGCCCTAAGAAAGAAACGCCCATCCAAAGCAAGAAGAAGAACTTATCAACAAGCTGAAAATCCCCTAACATAACATGCAAATCTCTTTGTTAAAGTATCTTATTGTAAAACATCAGACTGGTTAGTAGAAACTTATGGTAAACGGTATCGACAGGTGTACTGCAGGATCAAACTTGTCGGTAGACAACTCTGGCAACGTAACTGTACTTGAAGATAGTAATTGGCAATCAAAAGAATTTTATACATACCCGTGGGCTTCTGGTTCGAAACTTACGTCTGAATTGTTCCGACACTTCCCTGGGGCACAGTGATGTCCGTCAGAGTGTTGTTGACTGCTACAGAGATTAAGTTCTTTTGTCCGTACTGAAGAAAGGAAGTAACTTCAGCCAAAAAAGGAATATGTCCACCAGCATGTCTTGTTACCAGATTCCCATTCACAAACTGACAACAGGAATGAGTTATGAATGCCGATTTTTTCTTCATCAGTATACAGCCTATTATAATAGTGTGAGGAACCAAAACAATTATTCAGTTTTTCATGAATAGCGAGACTCAGAATCTATAGATTTCTTAGTCGAACATGTCTAGTAATATATGCATATTTGGATGGAAAATGTGTAGCACAAATTATGATGCGTACGAATTTTCGGGACGTACAATAATTTACTGGTCTTGTAATTTATTCAAATACGCCAATTTAACAAAAAAAATGGTAAATGAATGCATTTCACTGACGTTCAGGACCGCTAACAGGGCACGAACAGAGAAAGAGATCAAAAAATTAAGGGACTTATGCGCCTGTAATTTTGTGTGTCATGCTTAGACACCAAAGCGCCATAAGTAGATACGAACGTACCACTTCAGCGGCATAATTAACGCCACCAAATCTTAGCCAGATTTTCGTGACGTTTGAGTTCCATGTGTGTGGAACGTAAAAGGTCCTGTCGTACCACACTATACCGACGTGGTCCCTGATGGCCTTGTCTTGAGTGATGTCATTATAGCTGGCAGGAACGGGCATCGGGATCGTCGGTCCAGTCTGAAACAAGAAGTTACTTCTGCGTTTGGATGTAAAATTTGACCCCGTACACAACATCACACTTACATACTCGTACACCTACATGAATAAAGAAACTTATAGTTGGAAAAGGAAGATAAACAGCGACCAGTACTCACTTTCCTGAGTTCCTGTTTGTACCAGCCTTCCCTGTGGCCAACATCGGGATCAGACTCGTTGGCAGGACGAAAATTCCAGATGCCGTCCAGGTAATAAACAGTTCGTGCTTCAGAATCAGTGGGGTAGAGTATCCCCTTTCCGGTCACAGGACAGGCAATCCAAATCATGAATAGCGTCAAAGACGCCCAATGTCTGCACCTCATAGAGACAGAGACTGACGTGTCCTTCTGCGAACAGATTACATGCCTTCGCTTATTTGATTCACCGCTCTGTTACCTCTGACAGCCGTAACAATTCTGTCTGTGGTTCGCGTAGATTCGAGCCAAGGAACCGGGTCCGATTCCCGGCATTGAATTTCCTTGGCCACGACGACATATCCAGAGCGATTTTTGAGCACATTCTATACCATACCAAATGTGAAACCGGGAATTTTACCCAATTTAAAATGAAAATTATTAGTGAATACTGCCCAGAACAATTTATTGCTGAAGTCTAGGATAAGCATAAATTTAGAGCCACTTCCACAATAAATATTCAAGGCCCAGTATCTGGCACAGCGGAATCTTTACCTGTAACACGCAAATTTAAACAGTAGGGCGGATAAACCTTGTTGTGTGAACTTGATTATTTTGGCGGCCTAAAAATCTCATTTCTAGCATCCACCCACTCTCATTCCTGTCTGCATCGTAATACCGTCTCTTAGTGCAGCAATCACTAGATCTACATGCGTATTTACGATTATATCTTCATGCATTTCAGCATTTGTTTCTGTCACCAGCTAAGCGGCTTGGAATTTCTCAGCTCTACCAATTGTCTTCTTGTTTCGTCATTGTAACTCGTGATTCATGTCGCACTTCCCCACGTTTAACCAACTACCGCTTACTTACTCTTTACTTACTCCATGGTGCAGAGTCCTTCTTGAGAAGCTAACTGGTTTGCAGCTAGTCAAGAAATTCCCCGCATTTCACGGAACCCAAAGGTTCATTACCGCACTCACAAGCGTCCGCCAC
>Ga0123352_10014683_pt1 | contig 12474 bp, 7 predicted proteins | sample TergutLab28metaG_FD_89700 | JGI IMG/M metagenome (GOLD analysis project Ga0123352, IMG submission 89700) | Labiotermes labralis P1 segment gut microbial communities from Petit-Saut dam, French Guiana - Lab288 P1 | ecosystem: Host-associated > Arthropoda: Insects > Digestive system > Gut ... | reverse complement strand
TCCTCAATGGACACACTACCTGCTAACCGGTTCTGACAGCCTTCCTGCAGCCACGGCACAACACCAACACGTGGCGATAACACTACGCAGTCGTCAGCTCCTGAAGATGGGCACATGGTTGCCTGAAACATGTTGAGCAACTTGTAAAGAAGAAATAAAGGATAACACAAAAGTGACATCTAGTTGGTTTCTTATCCATACTGAATAAAACTTCTTCTTCAACAGTAATTCTGCCTCAAGAGGTTATTCTCTTTTTACTTCAACATCCTCATTCTGCAAAAAAGAACCAATGAGAAGTCAAGCATGTCTTCATTTTATGAAGACTACTTCAGTACGAACAAATATCATCATGCTTCTTAAATTTGGTTCACATTTATCAGGCACCACTACACAGTAATCTCCAGTAAATTCAATTCTCAATAATATTTTAACACAGTGTCCAGAGCTGGATCCTAGTGTAGGCATTTGTAATAAGTGTGAGTAAATTCAGCTTCCCGAAACATTTAATTCTTTGAACACATAAAGGTGTCAACTGACTGGGGAAACATTACATGAAGGAATATTCTGACAGGCCTGCTACACAGCTCTGGAGACGCAGAAATGGCAGTCGCTCTATTTCCGCCAGCAGCACACATAATATATTTCTCATTTGTAACCAATATCAATACTGTTACTCAAGACACAGTATAATATAAAGTACCTGGAATGTGTCAAAAGTTTTGCTTACTTAAAACAAACGCACTCTATGCAGATGTACAAGTATCAACACCCTTGTACTACACCCAAGCCTTGTTTTACACCTTTGTGCCATAACATCCCTTGCCAATTTACACCACCTCTTAATTTGCACCCTCTCATTTTTGGTTTAATGCCCTCTGGCTGGCTGCATTCCATTAAGCTAACTGCTTACTGCTGACAGGAATATTATTTTTTATTTACACTCACTTTTCCAGGAATGCAACTATGGCATAAAACAAGGGCTAGGTGTATTTGACTTTTTTCTAATCAAAATACCTATCACCATCTTCAGCAGCATTACAGCCTACTACAAGCCTCAGTTTCCTGTAATTCAAAATGCCCACATATAACTGATTCAAATTCTACTTTACATCATATTTAAAGCAAGTAACTGAAATGAAATGAACAGTAAAATCTTAGCAATTGACCAACTTAATGCACAAATTCTTGTTTTTTAATAATTTTATTATATTCCTCTACATGTTTCGAGCACTGTTGTGCTCATCAGCAGGAGGTCAAATTGTATTATACAGCATCTGGTATGGTCATAGTCTTTAGGTGGCCGTCCGGTGCGCAGGTTGAGAGAGGACTAGTTGGAAAGCATTGGGTAATTGCCTTGCTTTCCAACTAGTCCTCTCTCAACCTGCGCACCAGATGGCCACTTACAGAGTGTGACAATACCAGATGCTGCATAATACCTGATGATGAGCACAACAGTGTTCGAAACATGTAGAGGAATATAATAAACTTATTAAAAAACAAGAATTTGAGCATTAAGTTGGTCAATTGCTAAGATTATACTGAGATGCAGTAAAAAAAAAAAAAAAAGAAAGAACTGAATGGTAAACATTGAATCATCTCTGATATCCACTAAAAAGAAGAGGCCTGGAAGTAACACACAAATTCTCAGCACTGTGTCACTTTCCGGGAACTAAATTTCATATGGCAGTGCCTAGCATCAGTATGGAAGTTGTTTCATGACATCCTTCCAGTGCCTAGAATTTTGAAGTGGTTCCTAGATGTTTGGACAATCTATGGATTCCTGGTATTAGGTAAAGAATTCTCAACAAGATATGGATTCTTACTCCATCTAATGCCAATGTATGAAGGGCAGAATGTACATAGCAACAAACTAGAAAAGGCAAGATAACTGCAAATGCTAAACTGAACTAGTCTTGACACATCTTCTACAAAGATAACTGAACAACATTTGGGTGGAGAGGGTGGGGGGAACATTCTGAGACTTTTAAGTGTAGATGAAACGACTGCCTCACATCGTAATTGTTGGTGTTCTCCTCCCGGGCTTCTACACTGTTAAATACACCACCACCTACCCCCCCCCCCCTCCACCCCTTTCAATGTCCATAACAGTAAGCATATGTATATAATCAAATTAACACAAACATACTCATGACATGTAACACCCTGTTACACTCCTCTCCTGAGTTATAAATATTTGACACTGTATTCATAGAAAACATGAAGTGTTTCAAATAGCTCATTTGATTTTTTGGAATAAACATTAAATTGTGTATATTGGCACCAACATACCTGAGCAGGCAACACTTTAGTCATATGAACTTTGTGTATCATGGAACATTATATTAGTGAAAAGCTCTACCATTTCTTGTAAGCTGGTCTTACGAAAAGTTATCTGAATTTAAAGATGGCAATTTCAAAATTACACTTCTTGTTTTTCTTCCCAAGGAAGGGAGGTGCTTGTTTTTCCACCTCTAAGAATTCGTACAACTGTTAAGGCCATTTTTTCCTCTGCTTCATCTAATGGTGTTTTACCATTGGAATTTTTCAGGTCCAAAATTGGACTATACTTTAGTATCAGTTCTACTAGTCTTGCATTACCAGTAACACATGCATAATGCAATGCAGTATTCCCCCTAGAATCTGGAATATCAAGATCACAATCCCCCGACTGAAGCAACAGTTTTGCAGCTTCAGTACACTGATTCTGACAAGCAAGATGGAGAGGTGTCAGACATCTTGTTCTAGTCACAACATTGATCCAGGCACCTGCATCAAGCAGTAGCCTCACCATGTCTGTATGTCCATGCATTGATGCAATATGGAGAGGAGTAAAACCATCAGAGTTACAAATATTAATATTTACACTGTCTTTATCTAACTTTAAATTATCCTCAAATACATCACTAACATCTGGTTTGCACTTCTCACATATGCATAATGGATGGCAAAGAGATTTGACACTTATTGGTGCATCCACTTCACTGTCATTTGAATCTGAAACAGGACCATCCAAACCCACATAAAAACATGCCAATCGTGTGTCACCAAGTGCTACTGCTCGCAACAGTTTCTCCACTTTCTTCATTTGTTCCGTTGACTGACAGTGAATACCACGACGTCTCTTCCCCAGTTTATTCACAGCCCCATTCGATGATTTTGTGCTATCATCTGTGAAATCTAATGTCATTTCAGCACCAGCTGCAGCATCAGTACTTCCTTTATCTGCACAGTTATCCGATTCCTTGTCCTGCGTTACTGACTTTGAACTATGAAGAGTTTTATCCACACTGACAAGCAATTTTGAAACATGCAGGTTGTGAGCATTATCCATTGGTGTCAGATGACGCTTATTTTCCACATCTGGGCGTCCTCCATACTCCAGCAGTGTCTTCACTATACTCTCATATCCCCATCGTGCTGCATGATGAAGAGGAGTATCACCATTGGCATTCTCACAGTTTGCATCCAGTTTTGAATCTGTTTGTTCTGAAAAGTACAACAATGCTTTGACACACACTTCATGACCATTGTTGGAGGCTAGATGAAGAGGAGTATTACCATCATTGTCAAATATGCTCATTGTAGCTCCAGCATGTAGTAGTGACAGTAAGGCATTCTGATGACCTTTGGCTGCTGTGTAGTGAAGTGGCGTAGACCCTCTGTAGTCTAAAGCATCCACATTTGATCCAAAGGAGAGCAGCAGGTCTACAATAACAGGATGCCCAAACAGGCAGGCAACATGAAGAGCAGTAAAACCTCGATCATCACTTGAATGAACTGTGGGAGATGTATCACAGAGACTTTTATTGAGAAGACTTTCACATTTGTCACAGGAACACAAAGGATGACAAAGATGAGGAAGCAGATTTTCATGATTTTTCAGCAACCTGCTGTCAGAATATTTGGCATTATTGGAACTCTGACTTTTTGAAAGTATTTCCTGAACGTTTTCAACATTGCCCAATCTAATCTGATCAAAAAAGTATGTTATGCAAGATGTTTCAACTACTTCTGACCTTCCATTTTTACTCTTCTTGGCAGTTTTCATATCCCAGCTCCTACAGCCATCTTCATACTTCTGACTTTCATAAACATACTGTGCTTCAGGAACTGATGGACCAAGAAGAATGCCACATCTGATGTGCTCAATAGCAGCTTCCAGTGTGGTAATAAGAAAACTGTATTCATCACTATGACGAGTATAACAGGAAGAAAACCGAAACTGCCTCATGTATGTCAAGTGAGCAATCCAGTTAGGAAGACTTGTTTTAATTATAAGAAACACAACCACTGGCAACAAATCATCTGTTGCAATAACATTTCCATTCACTCTCCCTGAACAACTGACTTCAAGATTTGGCTTTGAAATGTGTGCTATCATTCGTTTCAAGCAGCCAGTCTTACCAAGAACAGTACTATAACCTTCAATTCTTGCCAATTCTCGCCTTGCTCGTGGAAATGTTTCATACAAATCTAACCTCACATTAAGATCTTGCAACTGAATATCAGACAGGTTGCGCACAATCTTATTTAGAGAAGCATCGTCACAAGCTGTACAAGCTGTTATACCTTTCATGAGTTTTTTATAAATTCCATGATGCACATATGTTTCAACTGAGAGTTTAACATTTTCTAGCAAATGTTTATCTTCATCTGATTTTTCTCTAAGTCGAGCATCTTTTAACGCTATTTGCAAGCATGAAACATATAATCTTCCAACCAAATCCTTCTGATTCTGAAGAGTTTCTAGTTCAAGACTGCCATTCACAGTAAGAAAATTAAGAATTGCTTGATCCATCTTTTCTAACACTTCTTTCCCAGCACTCTGTGTCCACAGAAGGTCTATACAATCTCTCAAAGTTTGAACAGTTAGAATCCTCGTTTCATCATACTGTCCACAACTGAAGTCTGTGTGTCGCTCAAGGGGACTTTCAACACACAGAACTTTATACTTCAAAAGATCATCAGTATAAAATGTTTCTTCAAAGAGAATATGAGTACTGTATGGTCGTGAAATATCATTCTGTTCCACAGTTATTAACCTATTACACACCCTTACTTCCTTGTCACTAAGTGTCCTAAAATGACTTCCTGGCAGTTCATCATTTGGGATAAGAATGTGGTTGAAGAAGTCTTCATGAGTAAGTTTGTATTTCGGCAACGACCCTGAACGAGGGACGCATATAATCCAACCTTCCAATATAGCTTTTAGAAACATATCATTATAATCGGTTCTTAGTATTTGAAAAAACGAATTTTCATCCAAATCCTCGTCATAATTGGACTCCATAATGAGCAAAAAATGTTTAACTGTAATGTACTAAACAGTTACCCTCTACACAGCAAAAAGGAGTATTCACAACAAAACTTTCACAGCCCACAACGTACTCAATTCAACCACACAAATGCGTGGACATGACACAGCCTTTCCGAACCATGGTTATCACCGACACGGTACACCATGGTTTGAATTTATAAAATATCGACGGTTTCCAACATACCTGAATCTGGCCTTTGCTAGGAGTAACACATTCCATATCACTGCAGCTGATATTTGTCATTAAGTATATCAAAACAGTACACTTCCTTTGTACTGAGGAAATTCTGTGATTACATACAACGGCTAATATTGTTTCCCGCGTTTCTACTACATTCGTACCTATTTATAATTTAGATCATGGATTACAGGACTATACCAACTGTGATTGTAGGTACTGTGGACACTTTAATCCGTGACTACTAGGAGGTAATGAGACCATCATGCAGGGTGAGAAAGCATTTATCGGATAAGAAGCAAAGAGATCGAAGCACAAGTTACAACAGAGCGTTCAAACCACGGAATAGCGATTGAGTCAGATCAGACATCCGATTAATTGCTCGACAAGTCAAGAAATTCTCCGCATTCCACAGAAGGCGAAATCTCATTACCGAGTTTTCGAGAGCAAACCACTAGTTCGGTGCTGAGCCAAATTAAGTTCACATACTACTGAGTAATCCCTTTACGTTACATTTGAATATTATCGTCCTCTTTATGGCTTAATTTACGAAGTTAGCAGCATGTAGTACTATGAAACGGCGTCGAAGGGAAGGACGATCAGTAACTAAAAAATGGAGGCGAAAGAGAAGGCTAACTTAAGTATTATTCCGGCATTTGACTGGAGGAACAGGGAGAAACCATGAAGCCTCAGGATAGTTGGTGTATCAGCCAAAGTTCGTACCTGGCGCCTGCACCCAAGTGAGAAGCGTTATCTTGCAATGTAATCTCCAACCTGCCTGGATCTCCCCTCGGAGTTACTTGAACGAAACTGTAATGCAGTTTGTACCATGCGTGCTACACTCCCTGTCCATATTACGCTCTTTGAGTGGAGCGTGCTTGTGTAGTATTCTGCGAGGCGGATGAATTGTTAAGAACCTCAATATCAACCTCCTGTTTGTTTCTTTCTCTTAGGTCAAAATTTTCATCTCAGAAGCACCCTGTTCTCAATAGTCTATCTTTTTCATTTAATGTGACAAGCGAAATTGTTCATCCATATAAAATAACAGGGCAAATATACTTGTATGGATGTAAATGAACTTTCTTCAGACACTAGTGAATGACAATTATCAGTCTTGGACACCTAAACTGTGTGGATCATTAATGAACTTGAAACAAGAATGTTGGATACATAATTTCTCTGTGTCTGTCGGTCAATAGAATACATTTATGCTTTAGAAACAGATGAAAGTGCAATGTCCTGGTATCCTAGCAACAGGGTGGATAAACAACTGTGAGGCATTAATATTAAAACAAAAAAAGGGGAGGCAGTTTTGAAAAATAAGTGTAAGAAACAAATGTTTATTAGAGATTCTGTTATTCTTATACCTCTGATATGGCAGAACAAACAAGACTGGGCACTAGATGAAAAAAAATATGGAGAGAATTATGAGAGCTATTAAAGGAGAAGACGAAAAGAGCCAACTAACAACTTGAAGAGAAAAATTCATGTAAGGAACAGAAGACAGGAGTGATTGAGAAACTGAAAGGAAAGGAAGGTGAATTAACAGGAGAGACAGCCAAAGTAGTAGAAACATTAAAAAAAAAAACTTTAAGAAGAGGAAATGGAATTTGTAGGAGGGGTAAAACCAGCACAGGAAGAGAAAAAGGAAGATGAAGGAGAAAGGACAGCAGGAGGAGATAAACTAGAAGCAGAATCAATAGATGAGGATAAATCAGAAGCAAGAAAAAGGAAGCCAGAAGGAGAAAAACCAGAGCATGGAACAAAACCAACAGAAGAGAAAATACCATCTAAGATAGAGAAACAAGGAACTGAAGAGCAGTTGCTAGGAGAAAGAGAGCTATCAGAAATAGAGAAACAAAATTTAGAAGAAGTGGAAGTAGTAGTAGTAGTAGTAGTAGTAGAAGAAGATGAAGAAAAAGAAGGAGGTACAGTATTTATTTTTTTTGCTATCTTAACCCTTTACCTTATAATGTGGAGAAGATGGTGAGCTTCAAATAATGCTAGCAGATGGCAGATGGGACTTAACTCGGCATTTAAAGGGTTAAAGTGATAATTAGTTGTAAGGGTCTGACATGTATGTTGTACCTTGCATTAAGTTATTGCAGTATTGTATAGGGTTCTTATACTGCTATATGGCACCTAGAATTTGATTTCTGGACTTTCCACAGGCTAGTGTTTGGAAAATGACATATTTGAACAAATGGACCTTTTTCAATCCTCAGGAGAAAAGTTGTGAGTATATACATCACTACCCTTTCTTGTGAGGCAAGACACAGATATAGGTTCTGAAACACTGTGTTGTTTGTGACATGCAGGATGATGGACAAATTCAAGAAGCCAAATAATTGTAAGATACCATGGCTTTTGGTAACCCCCTTCTGTTTTTCCATTCTACCACACGAACTTTCCAAAGAAAACAGTACTTTTAACTTGTCATCAAATTGTATCTGTCCCTTATTAAAATTCCTATAAGATAGCACCTCCCTGTTGTGAAAAGAAGTGCCAATTCGAATGTGACCTGTCTCAGAACATCCCAGTTTTCTGCTGTTCTTTGCATACAATGAGCTCTGTTGCAGCCACCATTTCATATCAGTGCTTTGGTTAAGTGGCCTATTTTCATGCTGCTGAACTTTGCATTTGTAGCAGTACATATATGCAGTGAAATGTAGCAACCAAATAGACTACAGTATGTATGTTTGGAATTCCGACAATTCTTTCAGTAGGTCTCCAATACAAAATAGAAAATACTATATGTTACAAATTGAAATTTACTTTTCTTTCCTGTAGTTAAATGTAAGGAGTTTGCTTTCATGCAATCTGAAACAGAATATTTTTGGACCTTCTTTAGAGTCTGAGCCAAACAATAGTTTTACAACTGGTTCACATATTGTGTCATTTCTGGTGGTTAAAATTTTCTGACCTTATATCAGACTGTGCTTTGGCGTTGTCCTCAAATAACTGTCTGATATTTGAGACTGAACTGAAAAAAAAAGTAATTCTCCCAGGCTTGTTGTTGTAGCCTCCTCCCCTTTTTATGACATCTGCTTCTGCATAACCTTTTAATAGCATCGGAAACATCAGCGCCGTGGAAGGAAATGCTACACATACTCAAACTTGGACATTGTAAAACATGAGTCACTGAGGGTTCAATACCTGTTCCCTTGTTTTCTCCTATACATTAACACCCTTCCCCCATCTGTCTATTTGCAGCCAGAACTATACCCTTTGCTGATGACACAAGTATCATTATATGACCCCAAAATATTTTAACTTCAGAATTGCATTAATGATGCATTTGCTAAGGTGAACAAATGTTTTAACACATATAAACATTTCTACATGATCACACTTTGTAACTTTGTTGTCCTGATGTGCTAAGTCTGGTAGGAGAACCTCTTACTGGGAGATGGGTGTGGTTCACTGAATCACATATAGATTTAGTTATGTCCCTTTTGCTTATGTTTTATTTTTTCATTTTACTCTTGATATAAAAAACGGAGTGCTATATCCAGTCAAACAACTAGATCATTTTCTAGGAAACTGACACAATAACTTCTCTGTACTCCCTCACACCACACACATATGAAACTGCTTTTGCACAGGATTGCTAGTGTCCGTTATCTGCTCCCAAACATTTCGCCATTTAAATCTCTCCCTGTACATCCCCACCTAACTATCACCAATGGTTCTGAACATGTGTTGACAGATTAAACCCAAAACGTATGGCTATGTACTGTCCGTAACTGACGCCAGCAAACCTAAGAAGGTAAAGGTAAAGCAGTCCAATTACAGGCCTGGACAGGCACAGAGGGTTCCAGGAAGTTAAGGCTCCCAGATTTCGTAACAATGGCACAGGATGGTGGTAGGTTGTCAGCCTTACGCACCGGCCGCCTTTACCCCCAGGAAATATTCCTGCTACTCATTTCAGTTAGAGGCTGAGTCAACCCCAGGAAGGATTTTATGTCAATGAAAAATCCACTGACGCTAGCTGGGATCGAACCAGCGACCTTCTGATTTGTAGCACAGCACCTTAACCACTGTGCTACCGCGGTCCCCGCAAACCTAAGAAGCAAATATATAAAAAATGTTTCGCTACGCATTTTAATATAATGAAAAATCTTGAAATTTGCAACTAACAACCAAACGTATATTAATTTAAATACAAGTAATGGTAATAAGGCAATCCAAGAAGAATGCTTGTTTGTAGGCTTTCACAACATTACAGTTGTGGTCTGTTCTTCTGCAATCGGTTGTGGTGCTATATCGCAGACGAATGGGGATTCAAACCAAGTAGTAGTTGCAACTGCGCAGAGGAATATTTTATAGCATAATGTGTAAACAGCTCACACTTTTCCTTCTTCAGGTGAAACAACTGGAAATTTTATAAAGAGAAAGGAGTACAGCTTCGAGGACATCAGTGTTACTCCTGAAATACAGTTACAGTATAGTTCAAGTGAAGATAAGGAAGTAAGTGAGGAAGATGAAAAGCCAGAAGGGTTTGATAGAGGAACAGCAATTGAAAAGTTTAAATTGCTCCAAGCTGAACGCAGATCAATTGTAAAGAAAAATTTTATACTATTGAAGAAGCTGGCAGAACACTTCAAAAAACGCAAGGTAAAAAACATGATATATATCACCAACCAGTTTTAGAATCATGATACATCACTGCATTGATTCCTTTAACTACATGTGTAATGGAAAGCTTTTGTAATTGTGAAAAGGATTCTTGATGTTTCATTGGATGTCTTAGATCTGTGAACTATCAAAAATTCTGTTTCCATTATGCAGTTTTCTTCAAACATTAGTTACCAATCTACGGTTAACACACAATCTATTGATTGCAAAATCAACTTAATTAATTCCATTAAAATGTTTAGGTATTATAATAGAATCCTCATTAACATGGAAAAAACCATATTGATCGTGTAAATTAAAAGCTAAATTCATTAGGTTACATACTTCGTTCCCTCAGATCTGTCTTATCATTAAAAATTACGAAAACAGATTTATACTTCTTATGTTCACTCAGCATTAAATTATGGTATCATATTCTGGGGTAACTCGTCATATAGTAGAACTATTTTCATAACACAGAAAAGAATTGTAAGAATTATCATGAAAGCCAAAGCAAGGGATACCTGTCGGGCAATGCTCAGCAAACTTGGAATTTTAACTCTTTATTCTCAATATATTTTCTCAATTCTTATGTTTGTTGTAAAGCATAAGGATATATTTACATTGAACATTGAACTGCATAAAATAAATACCTGCCACAAATTGGATTTACATGTTCCTTCAGTGAATTTAACTAAAGTTCAAAAAGTAGTTTATTATTCAGGTATCACATTATTCAACTCCCTACCTCTTGGTATCAAGAAAGTAGCACATAATACTAATAAATTTAAGCATGAATTGAAAAAATTTCTTATAAAAAACTCGTTTTATTCTGTTGAACAGTATATGGATAGAGATGCTACATATGATATTGGTGTTCTCCAGTAATTAATCCATTACATATTTTAAATAAAGTTTGTTACCTTATGTACATGTCAACAACATGATTGTTGTTGACATGTACAAAATTATATATATAATCCTGTATTTAAATTCTGTATTTTAATTTAATGTTTATCAGTTCTTTTATACATGTATTTATTTATGTCAAGACAAATTCTATGTAATACGTTAATCTAACTTATTGACAAATTCCATATCTAAAGGGCATGTACCAGTATGGATCGATGAATACAAATAAATGAAATGAAATGAAATTCTGTTATCATTGTATGTGTAAATGACACAATAGTTTGAGATGGAGACATAAAACTTGGTATTTGTCACCAGTACCTTATGTTCAAAATGATTTACTGCAGAAAAATAGTGCTAATGGAAATTATTTAAGGATGTTAATAAGAACAGGGCCTAGATACCCATACAGCTTGGACATAACATGTATGTAACAATAAATAGAGCATAGTGGTGTTATAATGTTAGGTAATATGATTTAAATGCAATACTTCTGGTGCCGACTTATGATGGGTAAGTATTGGTATATCAATTGTAAGGATAATTTGTTTGTTAAAACAATTATGATTCTGTTCTATTATTTCTTTTTGTAATTTCTAGTATAAATTGCACAGTTTTGCCTTCTAGATGGAGCATGTCTGTGAAAATCATGAGCCACATTCTGCAGATAAAGAAATACAATATCATAAGCAACTGCTTGCCTTTGAAGACATCAGAACAACTGAGAAGAAAGAAAGGGAAGCAATTACAAAGGAACTGGAAACAATGAAGAAAGAGAGAGATGAGCTTATTGCAAATTTGAAAGTGCTATTTGATAGCTTGATACAAAAGGAAAGAGAACTTGGCACAGGATTAATTTATACTAAGACAGGTAAATTGATACCTACTAGAGATGTGGAAGAATTACTTTTGAGACAAACCAGAAAACTAAATGAATTGAATGAAGTGCGCCTTGCTTTCATTAAACTTCGTGATAGTGTGGCTGCTAAAAAGGCTCATTTGCGGTCACTAGAAACTTTCGGTGAAAACCTATGTCTCATTGATTACAAAAAACTTCAAATGGAAAACAGAAGTTATGCAATCGCACTGGAGAAAGGAGATAAAGAATTACAGCATCTGAGGAACAAAGTAAATTCAAAGATACAGATTCTGACTCAGATGAAGGAGAAATCATACGCCACAGACGAAAAAATTCGTGAGCTACATGAACTGCTTAAATACATGGAATCTGAAGTGAGCAACGTAAGTTTATCAAATACAGCCCTTGCTGCCTGCCACACAATAAATATTAGTTCACACTTTTAGCACATAAAATAAAGTGTACCCTTGTACAGGCACTGAGGCTCTGTACAGGCTGTACGGCCAATAGGGGGAGTAGAGGTATAGCTCTACTGTACAGGCACTGAGGCTCTGTACAGGCCGTACGGCCAATAGGGGGAGTAGAGGTATA
>Ga0123352_10014682_pt1 | contig 12474 bp, 10 predicted proteins | sample TergutLab28metaG_FD_89700 | JGI IMG/M metagenome (GOLD analysis project Ga0123352, IMG submission 89700) | Labiotermes labralis P1 segment gut microbial communities from Petit-Saut dam, French Guiana - Lab288 P1 | ecosystem: Host-associated > Arthropoda: Insects > Digestive system > Gut ... | reverse complement strand
CTCTGTCCATCTCAGTCCAGTGTATTCCCATCACATAAACAGACAGGCTCTGTCCATCTCAGTCCACTGTATTCCCATCACATAAACAGACAGGCTCTGTCCATCTCAGTCCAGTGTATTCCCATCACATCAACAGACAGGCTCTGTCCATCTCAGTCCAGTGTATTCCCATCACATCAACAGACAGGCTCTGTCCATCTCAGTCCACTGTATTCCCATCACATCAACAGACAGGCTCTGTCCATCTCAGTCCAGTGTATTCCCCAATCAGGGCTGTTGTACATTTTGAAGAAGAAGGAGTACCAACACGAAAAATATCACATAACATCATATCTTTATCCTCTGTTAATCTTTACTATCCAGGACTATAGGAGTTAAAATTTCTGGTACTATGGGGCCTGTGGGTGACACTGTAATTCTACAATATTACCTTTGTTGGCAAACTGTGGCACCTGTTTGTGCTCTTACAGCAATGAAATGCATGGCCTGTAAAGTTTCATGTAAAGGACGAAGGGAAATTATAGTGAAAATGTCATGCTGAGTCACGTTTCAAGTCTTCCAGGTTGTGATGCTGTGCAATGTGGTAGGTAACAACATGTCAGAGGAACCTGCTAACTCCATATTAACAGTGACGAAGAAAAAGGCAGAAAGTTATTCTGAAATAATGGTACCTGTCTACCAAAGTACATAGCACTGCATCCCACATGAATAGAATCAGTATTTTAACTTGGCAACATGTCTTATCTGTGCCAAAAACTTACTAGAAGTGTGTGTGTTTTTGGAATGCTTATTAGCAGATTTTCTTGACACTGGACCCTACTACTGCAGTTAGTTGTGATTTACTGGACATCACAAGTATGAACCCATGCATATTTAGGTGAATGAAATCACTCTCTTCTGTAGCTACACCTTCAACGTAGCTGAGTTTCTTCAGGCCAGAAGTATCACAAAGGTTCAGACCGATGAAAAGAACTTGGTAGTATGTAACACATATAAATCACATTTAAATCACAACAAAAAAGGATCAAATATCCTTCCAGTGACCTGACGCATGTACATTCATTCGGCCACTTGAAATGCGGATTCTTAAAAGATGGGCTATCCAATTTTAGAGGTATTCTTTTACTTGTCCAATTAAATCAAATGCTTCTAATTCTATTCTTGTATCCACAAGTTGTGTGTGGTCCAGTCTACAGTCAACATGACTTGCAGCTTTCAGGTGAGACATCCCCATTGTGTTGTATAGAAATATACAGATATAAACAATATACAGTCAAACACAACTCAATTAATGATTTTGTTAAGGTGTATTTCTTACATCGTTTCATTCAATGACATGTTTCGGCTCTAGTTATGCGAGATCTTCAAGTCGATTACTTTTCTTAGTAAGGTAAAATATACAATTAGCAATGTTGTTTTTTCATGCACCAGATCTTGTATAACATATAAACATTTTAACATTGATTCCACTGTATAGCAGTATTAAAATTAAGTTAGTGGAAGTTAATTATATATGAGGGGGTGCTGATAAGTCCTTAGCCCGACTTACTTCACGATGTTGGATGGAATCGATAGTGTCGTTGGAAAGAGGGGTCTGTTCATGTGCTGAATTGCAAGTCTTTTCTCGTTACAGAGGCTGAAAAGAAGCATGTAAGGCAATGCGTGCAATTTCAACAACATGGAGACGCAAGCTGTCACGAAGTTTTTTTTTTTTCATGGCAAGGCGCCGAAGGAAATCACACCATTCTGATAGAAACATTAGGGGAAAATGCACCATTGTATGCCACTGTCAAAAACTGGGTGGCCCAGTTTAAACGTGGTGATTTTTCCACCTGTGATGTGCCTCGTCCTGGTCAACCCAAAACAGTGACCACCCCGGAGATTATTGATCAAATTTACAAGCTAATCTTGGAAGACTGCTGGATTCCGGCTAAATCAATAGCTGAGCAACTGGGCATCTCATGTGAGCGGGTTGGGTCCATCATTCATGAAGATTTGGACATGTGCAAGCTCTCCACGAAGTGGGTCTCAAAATGCCTGAATGCAGATCAAAAATGTCAATGGTGCCAGATGTCTGAGCAACTTTTGGAATTTTTTTGGCACAATCCAAATGATTTGCTGTCGTGATTGGTGACCACGGACAAAACCTGGTTATATCACTATGACCCGGAGATAAAGCAAAATCAATGGAGTGGCGGCATAGCAGCTCACCCTGCCCCAAAAAATTCCGAGTAGAAAAATCTGCTGGAAAAGTTCTCGCCTCAATTTTTTGGGATCAAGATGGCATTCTCCTCATTGATTATCTTCCAAAGGGCCAAACTACCAACACGGAATATTACTCATCTCTGCTGGTGCAATTGAAGGACATTTTGAAGGAAAAACGCTGTGGGAAGGTCACCAAGGGGGCCTTGTTCTAGCATGATAATGCACTGGGCACTTGCAACCCAGAAGAAACTGGCCTACCTGGGCTTCCAATGTCTTGATCACCCACCCTATTCTCTGGATCTGGCCCCGTCAGACTACAACCTGTTCCCTGGACTAAAAAAACAACGGAAAGGTCCCCATTTTTCGTCCGATGTGGAGGTCATTGCTGCCGCGTAGACCTGGTTGGATGGACAATGTTCTGAATTTCTTCTGAGTGGCCTGCAAAAGTTAGACCAATGGGCTAAGAAGTGTATTGAGCTTTGTGGGGAGTATGTTGAATAAATCCTGAGTTTGGTCGCCATAGCTTGTTTCCTTCCTGGTCGGGCTAAGGACTTATCAGCACCCCTTTGTAGAATATTAAAATTACAGGGTATTATAATCATGGAATGTGGTGTGGGTAGTAAAAAATATTTTACATTACTAAGAAAAGTAATCAACCTGAAGATGGCTTATAACTAGAGCCGAAACGTCGTTGAACAAAACAATGGAAGACTTACTCCTTAATAAAATTATTGAGTTGTGTTTGACTATTTTTGTTTATATCTATAATGGCTTGCAGCTTGAAGGCAAAGGGTAGACACCACTTTATTTATTTGAAGGGGTTACATTCCTTTAAACCTTCAATGCTGGCCTTGGTGCACTGTATGTCCTGTGAATGCATTGAAGAGCACTATAAATTTAAAACCAGCCTCTCCTGGATAGTGGTCAGAATTTAAACCCCAGCATCAAGAGGTTAACAAAATCCTCAGTTTACACCTCTGTTTAATTTTCTTCTGGAGCAACTATCCCCACCTTGGTTACTCAGCTTGCTCCGCCTTTGTTTCATCCTCACCTCTTGCTATTTGGGAAGCTTATGTTAGCAATAATAGCCAACAGCATAATTAAGGCTAGTGAGCCACCTCCACCATGGTAAGGTGATAACCCACAGGAGGGGTTATCAGTGATGATGACATTACAGTGATTAAATAACTGGGTAGTTAAACTGTATGAGGTTAGGTACAAGGTTTATAAATTGAAATTTCAGACATAGGTTGATGCTGCTGCTGTTACTGAAAATAAATGGATCCATGCCTTAAAATGGAGAGAATAGTAATCATGTTACACTTACTGAGCTACCAAAGCATGTAATGATGTGTGTTTCGGCAAGATGTTCACAGATGGTGAATCATCATAAGCACATCATGGATGTTGTATCCCCATGTTGATTTCAGAGGTATTGGGGAAACTGTGGGCAAGCCATTGCTTATGAAGCACTCATCAGGTGAAGACTGTTGTTAAACTATATATGAACAAATTTATTATGAGCAACAAGTTATAAAATGTGACCCACAGACTACAGAATACTGTCTCAGGTGATAGTAACACAGGCTTCATGTAGCTCTTGAGCATTCAGTCTAACACTGGGCAATGCATGTAGTCCAGGGTCAGCATAAAGGCAATTTGCGACAGCATACGAACATAAGCCCATATTGGTCTGTGCATAAGACCAGATAATGTGGCATATGGAATGTTCCAGAATATTTATATTTGAAAGTAGGTCCAACTTATATACGGTGGCCTTGCTAAACACCCGAGTTTCTACTACTGTTCCTTAAGTTTCTCTATTCCCCGGAGGTGGCGAACTTTACCCCTGTCTTCTGGTGTATATGAAATCACATCTCGTTTAGTAGTGTTACACATCAAGGGAGAGACCGAATTGACAGTTATGCATATGCATATCACACGAGTGTTGTTCCCTTTCTAGATTTTTTATGAAATGGTTCAAAGTTTTTATTACATACACATTTCGAAATCCTAAATATGATGCTTCTATATAAGACTAATACATCCCACAATATTTTGTATTAATACATAAAATAACATACATCAATACAGACGGCCAAACACCATCACGAACAGATTTACACGGCTATCATCACAGACCATCGACCGGCATTGGTCACTCATTCCGGATGTCTAGGGAATATGTAATTCACATGTACCGCAATTTTATATTTTCTTCTAGTGTACTTGAAGAATTAGCAATGTATCTTAATATTATAATGGTAAATTATTTTATATAAACTACTTTCTCATTCAAGAAAATAGCTATGCTTGCCGATACTGTTTAAGAAGATAATATTTACATGTATGTAAAGTGCATTTCCTTGACGTCATTGAGAGTTACCAATGGAAATTCAAGTTGTCCAAACCAAAGCGTCCTGATTGGTGAAGGCTATTTAAAATCCATCCAGCCGTTCGAGGCGTACGTCGATTTAAAACGGTTTGGTTTGGTGTTGGCACGGAGGTAAGGAAATTGAGATCGAGAAAATTTAATATTTTGGAAGTTTTTCCCTAATGGCTTTACGAGAAGAAGAGAAGCATAATATTCCTGAGATCATATACGATGTGGGGACTAATGTAACTTACAGGAAAGGCAGATTCTTTGGCAAGGTAAGCTAGAGTGTTTCTGTCTCATCTTGGCTGCTATGTACCGATTTTATTTAGAGTGAAATTTCATATTTATAGTTATGAATTTACATACTTTGGATCAGACGTTTGAATTCAAATGCTTTTTACTACAGTATGTTTCACACTTTGCCTTTCAGGGAGGTTTTGCAAAATGTTACGAAATTACAGATACAAAGACAGGAAACGTCTATGCTGGTAAAATTGTCTCCAAACGACTCATGACCAAGCACAACCAGAAAGATAAATTGACACAGGAAATAGCAATTCACCGAAGCTTGACCCATAAAAATGTAGTAGGATTCCACGGTTTTTTCGAGGATAATCAAAATGTGTACATCGTCCTGGAACTTTGCAGGAGAAGGGTATGTACCTTAATTTTACTAGTACTTATTTTTCTTTACATGCATTTTTGTTTCATTAATTTTTATTGTTCTGAGAGAACTAAGTACATATTCACGTCACGTGAAAAAATGCAGGAAAAAATCACAACATAAAGATAGGTGATAAATTATCTGAATGTGTGTCAAAGTTAAAAAATTTAGGAACAATACTAATAAATAAAAAATACCTTCAAGAAGCAATTAGGAGCAGTCTGGACTTAGAGAATGCCCGTTACACTATACCAGAATCTTTTGTATTCTGGTTGGGTAGCCAAAAATATGAAGACTGAAATATATCAAAATGTAATTGTGCTATTTGTTATGCACGGGTGTTAAATTTGATCTCTCACATTCAAGGAATAACAGAGGCTAAGGGTGTTTGAGAATAGGGTACTGAGAAAAATATTTGGGCCTAAGGGACAAGGTAACAGGGTGCTGAGGACTACTGCATAATGTGGAGTTTTATGGTGTATGCTCTTCACCAAATATTGCATCATCAAATCAGAGGAATGAGATGGGAAGTGCACATGGCATGTATGGGGAGGGGAGAGGAGAGGTGCATACAGGGTTTTGGTGGAGAAACCTGATGGAAAGAGTACACTTGGAAGACTGAGATGTAGATGGATACTATTAAAATGGATTTTCATTAAGCAGTTTGGGGAGTATGGACTGGATTGATCAGGCTCAGGATTGGGACAGTTGGTGATCTCTTGTGACCACAGTACTGAACCTTTGGGTTGTCTAAAATGTGAGAAATTTCTTGACTAGCTGACAAACTATTAGCTTATGAAAAAAGACACTACTAGTGTTGTTCTACGTGGTTCCATCTTCCTGTTACATCCTCATTGATGATAAACAGTCTCATCCCTTCACAGCAGTTATAATTTAGAGCTATTTGCCAGGCACCCACACATCACCTGAAAATTACTGTGTATGTTAACTGTCACTACTAACTTCTGGCCTGTGCTACAAACAACCTAAACAATGCACCAAGGACCTGCCCAGTGCACATCAGTACCACCGCATGTGGCTCACTATCTGCTCTGTCCTTTCAATTTTTGCATCAACCGGACCTGTATACTGTACCCTATTTTCCCATGCAGAATAACTTGGACTATTTGATCCTGAAGTTGGAGGCACTATGATCCTTAAAAACCTCAGAAACTATTTACTTAGTGACACAACATAATATCTGAGAAGGCTTGAATATTCTACTTTAAATGTATTTCTTATAATAGTATTATGTATGTTGACTTTTTCTTAGGTTGGATGTTGTTTATTACAGTATATTTTAGGTCTGTTCTATATGATGCATATTGATTTGTTCCATATTCTGAAAACCAGAATCCATGGAATACATCTATGTTAAATACCCTGCAGTTGTAACAAATGCTGGTGTTTGCAAAGATCAGTAATGTTTTTGATATAATGAACAGCATTAGTAGTAACAATATATTTTGATACTGAATTGTACTCTTCACTTCCAGTCCATGATGGAGCTACACAAGCGCAGAAAAGCTTTGACAGAAACAGAGGTGAAGTATTATGTTCGCCAGATACTGCTGGGAGTTGTTTATCTGCACCAATATAGGATTATCCACCGGGACTTGAAACTGGGGAATTTATTTCTGAACGACAACTTGGAAGTTAAAATTGGAGATTTTGGGCTTGCTGCCAAGATTGAATTTGATGGAGAGAGGAAAAGGTTAGATACTCATGAAGATATCTTGATGTAGGTAATGCCAGAAAGACAGGCATGTGGACTTATGAGGGGTGAACAACACTTGTATGTTTCAATCAATCTATCAATCAATGAATAATATCATAATAATAATAGCAATTGGATGGCGCACTTGTGGATTGTAGCACTGTGCAGTTTGGTAGGTGGTTGCTAATGTTTGTGGGCAACATATTACTTCCACTTTCAATGCAGATATGTAGAGCCAAATATTTGAAGACCAATCTTCATTTCACCAGTGTGAAAACAGTTTCCTGTTTTACTTGCGTTAAATATAGTGTCTATAAGTTCTGTACACTGATGTGTCTTCAAAAGATACAAAACAGGGAAACATGGTCACCACAAATTATCCTCATAACTTGAAATGTCTTATTTGTACGGTAATAGACATGTCTGTTGTTAAAAGCAGTAAGGTCTAATCTTTTGTCACTCAGAAATTCATTGTGCTTTCAATATTCCTGTTTTTCAGGACGCTCTGTGGAACACCAAATTATATTGCTCCTGAAATCTTGACCAAGCAGGGGCATAGCTTTGAAGTGGACGTCTGGTCAATTGGCTGTATTTTGTATGTATCTTAGTGCTGATCATATTGCATGCATTTGATTATAGAATTTTGAGTTCATGTACATTCTATAGGCATAAGCCAAAGCTGCAGAATGTGGCACTGCACTTAATGCAAGCATAAACCAATAAACAGTTCATTGTTGGAGTTATTTGCCAACAATCACCATACAAGGATATGCAAGACAAAATAATTAGGCAAGATAAATACTGTATTATCTTCATAAAAGTTTACAATACTTAAGAATTTTCATTTAAGGGACTTTTTGTACAATGTCAAAGTCAGCTAAGAAATAATCCTTCATTGCTGGATTACATGCCTTTATATCATGGTTCAAGGTTTAAATGGCAAATGGAAATGGTTGACTGCCTTTATGCTTGCCTAGGACAGTTCAATGTGATATGTTATGAGTTTAGCATTTGGCTTATGGAGGTCATGTTTGTCTTGCATTTATGCAGGGGGTTCAAATATCATGTTACCCAGAATTAAACTATATATGAACGTAATTAATGTAGGTATATTTTTGTCCACTGTTGAACCATCTGAGCATCATATTGTAATTGCACAAACTTACTGCCTGAGGTACTGCATCACCACCCATTTGGTGACTGTATCAGTTTGTGTGATCTGACAGTACATGCCTTTTTTTTCAATGACGGTGTCGTTACATTATTGAACTTTATTTTCCTTCACTGTCATATGAAAATGCGTAAGAACAGGTTCAGGGAAGATGTCTTGATATTCTTCTCTGGGGTCAACTAAAAGGAAAAGTACACATTTCAAATCCACAAATGCCTGAGGAAACGAAGGTCAACGTCAAAACTGAGATTGCTCAAATTAAGGGCGCAGTGCTATGCATGGGGTCGACAAACAACAAAAAGGGGTTGCAAGCTTTCACTGGTGTAGGAGGAGGTCATTTTGCACACTTGTTGCGATCATCAGAGATGATCGTGTAGAGTTCCTTTTACTGTAGAGTGTACAGACCGTGTGATTTGTGTATTATATTAATAAATGCATATGATATTCCATTTGTGTAATGTGACTTGACTCACCCTGTATTTTATAATTCCTTTTCCATTCTATGGTGTATCAGAGCAACAGTATTTTTGTCTTGTGTTTGCATTAAATTTTTATGAAATGTCAGGGATTTGTTCTCTTACATGTAAGGAATGATTCTAATACCAAAAAATGCTTTCACATGTGTAGATTTTATACAAGTAAATGTGCAAAAAAGGCATTCTGTATCTTAGAATTCAAATTAAGATCCAACTTCTCTTTCTAGTGTCCATCAGTACAATGTGAACTGATTGCCTTTCTTAGGTATACACTACTGATTGGAAGACCCCCATTTGAGACTAATTCACTGAAGGAAACATATTCTCGTATTAAGAAGTGTGAATACAAGATACCGCCAGCTACACAGATATCAAATTCTGCAATTAAGATTATTCGAGCGACACTCCAGCCAGATCCCAAGTGCAGGCCAAAGGTGGAGGAACTTCTGAACAGCGAGTTCTTAACATCAGGTATGTATTTGTGCAGTTATTTGACTATTTAAGGAAAATGTTAGTTGTATAAATGGACATAAGTGTGTTGTTTTGAGCTCTATGGATGTTTAGAACCTGAATACTTATAAATCATAAAATGCATGACACATTGCATATAATAATCTTAATGAAAGTAATGTCAAAAGATTTAAACCTTGCTGAACTACAGGCTAGCTATATGTACCTTTACTTCTGCTGTCATACTGGTGCTGGATCTACACAGCCTCATATCCAAGTACAGTGAAGTCTCAGTGTTCAGAATTTTGACCTTTTGTGATCACGCATTTTAATACAACTGTTTTAATATTTTGTGACTCTCCCCAACAATTCCTGACCACATGGCAGGCAAGTGAGCTTCTTCCATTCTTCTGCTATTGAGCAGATCACTCACAGCCCAGTTAAGCTCTGGCTCATTAAGTAAGTTTGATTGCTTTTGTGCTTGAGGGAATGAGACCCTCCTTCAATGATTTACATATTTTATTCATCCACAAACTGTTTGTGTTTTACTTTCATGTTTTTGGAGGTTGTTTTATATTTGTGTTGCTCATAGTTCCAAAGTTCTTGGAACCAAATAGGCATTTTGTAATGAAACTGGTTTCCAGTGTTCACAACTGTCTTATCAGGCATAGTTAATCACAACACTGATATTGTGCTGTACTGCTTATGGTAGAGTTGCTGGGGTATGACAGTCAATCTAGTGTCAATGTTAAGAATGTGTTCCAAAAGGGAGCGTACTACTCAGTAATTAAAATTTTTAACAATCTTCCTCACAATACCAAAGACTTAGCTAATGATATATTACCATTTCAGAATGCATTAAAGAGGTTTTTACTCATAAATTCCTTTTATAATAGTAAAGAATATTTTAATTATCAGAGATACTCCATTGAAAATTGAATTGACAATTGGTTTTAGGTGTATTCTTATTGTACTTTATTTATAGCTAAGATCCTTCCAACAGTGTATATTATGTTAGTATGTACGTGACAATGTCTATATCCACAGGATTGTATCCTAATTTGGATTTATAGAATGCAAATAAACTACATTACATTACAGCTAGACCTCCAACCCTTCAACATCATCATGGCATGAATGTTATGCACAGGGATAAATTTACCCCTTTTTGAAACCTGTGTATGAAATATAATTTGACTTGAAAACATCCAAATTACCTCCATGACATGTGTAACATGAACAGATTCTCCCACATACAATTACAATGAACATTTGTTAGCAGTCTGCTACTTAAACAGAACAAAAACACAAAGGATTGCATTTCTTGCAGGTTACATTCCATCCCAGCTGCCCGTGTCATGTTTGACAGTGGCTCCAAGGGCAGATAAACTGGAGAAGGCTGTGGGCAGGAAACCGCTTCTTGAAGTTAATATAATTTGTGAGTTTGACATTAATGGACACATTATGGAGAGCTTCGAATTTAAATCATTGTGACTTATTTTCAGTAGTCCTAGACTTTGAATGTTTTCTCGAAACATGTGGCATCTAGTCTTACAAAATGAATATAACAACACACTTCCAGTATTTGCTTTTTTCTCTGTTAGATGGTACATGTAGGTACTGTTTGTAGACACAGAATGTTCATGAACAATATCTTTGCTATGAAATATTGCTAAATGGTGTGAAGTAAAACAGCATCATAGTTGATGTGAATTTATGATATACAGTAGGATGGATATGAACAGTAGGGTCTGCAGTTTTGATATTTTAATTGTATCTACCTTCTGTCTGTTGCTTGTGATTTTTCACATTTCCTACTGAAGTATGACAAGGTTAATTAGTACACAGTTATACTTGTTGAAGTTTGGTACTAAAATAATACTAATAAAGGTTTGAATTTGATAACTCTGTTAAAGGATCAGTGTTTATATACTCTGTAAGTTGGTACATTAACAAGAAAAGTTATAACTTATGCTGAAATATGAAATTGAATTTATCTTGCACTCAAGAACATTATAATCGATATAAAAGAAACTGCCTGTCGAGAAATATTAGGTGTTTAAACAAAGTGTGTGGTTGTTTGATAACTGGATAGCATCATGGCTAAAGTTATTATTTAGTTACTGTCCATCAGCTTATTTATTTGTATTTATGAACCCAAATGTTTTGTACATGGGTCCTATTTCTGTCTTTAGGTGATACTCTAAGAAGGGATGTGCTTTGTAATGCAATGTTCTGGTTTTACAGGTGAAGATGGCGTTGGTAATTCAGGTCCGAGGAAAAAGACGGGATCCAGTCACCCCAACAGCAGTCCTGTTCCTACCAGCAGTGCTCAACCCAGTACCCCAGCAACAGATTCTCGACAACATCTGATAACCCTCAGGGATCAGCTAAACTCAGTGCTGAGGACAAACCCCAGCCGAGAAAATGGAGTGTTTGGAGGTAAGAGCAAATTGGGTATCTTAACAGACCGAATTGTGTGTATAGTGTATGTTTGTAGTGGGTCCATGTTAGTTTTCTCCAAATTAACTGACAAACTGATCTTAGATATCACTCTTTCTCTGTGCATGGTGATACATGAATATATGCATATAGGATACACATAAATGAAGAAGAGTTTTGCACAAGAAAGGTTCTTGGCATAATACAAGACAGAGAAAAGATATATTCTTTTCAAAAATTGAATTTTCTCTGCATGCAATGGGCAGTGTGATATCCAGCACATCATAAAGGTAAAACTCTCCTTATGCATGCCAGCAGGGTGTATTATGAGAGTAGAGGTATAGCTCAACACATTCATAATAGATCCAAGGGCATGAACCTGCTGTACCCATCGATAATAAGGCTGGGTGGGACCCAAGAAATGTTCTGGATGTTATGGAGAAGAGGAAAAATCAATAACTTGCCCCTGCCAGCAATACAAACCCTTCGCCATCCAGCCCATATCCTATGGACTATAGTGGGTATGCTGTCCCAGCTCCAATCCTGTGCATCATAAAATGATGACGATCTGTTACGATGACTGTATGTAATAAAGGTTAGAGTCTTGGTGTTTGTGGTAGAAGATGGGGAGAGCAGGCTGCTCTGAATCATCAGTACCTGTCCACCAAACTGCACTGTGTCTATCATGGGATGCTAAAGTCTGAGAGAACTCTATACCACATAAGCATCACATGTGGCATAGGACCAAGTCATGTTTGAAGAAGCAGTTCCTCTGAGATGTTGTGCCATGACGCAAAACGAGTATTGTCTGAACTATTGAAACACTGTAGTGTTCTGGATATGTCAAGACCTACATACCGGATGACAGTGTGTCACAACCCAGATAACTCGCAATTTTCAGCAGCACAGTTTTGAGAGTCTCAAATCACACAAGTCACCTTCGCCCTGCATGTGGTGGTCACCTGAAGTACT
>Ga0123352_10014681_pt1 | contig 12475 bp, 9 predicted proteins | sample TergutLab28metaG_FD_89700 | JGI IMG/M metagenome (GOLD analysis project Ga0123352, IMG submission 89700) | Labiotermes labralis P1 segment gut microbial communities from Petit-Saut dam, French Guiana - Lab288 P1 | ecosystem: Host-associated > Arthropoda: Insects > Digestive system > Gut ... | reverse complement strand
TTTGTCAGTTCTATGTGTCTTCTTTTGCGTGTGACTATGGTGGATAAAAATGAGGCTGTCGTTTGCTGTTTGGTAGCCACATTGGCCATAATGTTATCCAAAAAGAGGAAATTAAAGCATAAAATGTGGAGTAAGAAGTGGTATATGAAAAGGAATATATCATGCGATGCTCATCTGCTGAATGAATTGCTAGAAACGGATGTGCCTTGAGATGATGCCATCGTGGTGTCAGCAGGTAAAGTGAGGAAACTGTGGGATTCCCTACATGAACTGCACAGTTCTCTGTGTGAAAGACGACTAGAAAGGACAGTTCTGAGGCCTGCGCTATTGCCTGTCAAAACTGCGCAGTTTATTCAGTTTTTCCGTCAGGTATGATGTCACACAGTAAAATTGCTCAGTTTAACTGAGAGTGTATAGGGCACTTAAGACATGCTGTACAATTGCTGTTTAATTTCCACAAGATGCAGTTTACTCCATAATTTTATATTTTTCTGTTCAAACATACTACTCAAATTGTTCATAAACCATGCACTAAAATATAAATACCCACCCCAGTAGGATAAAGGTTAATTAAGACCATGCTGAGACAAATGCAATCCACAGTCAAAGCATGTTCTACACAAAACCAGTAATTTAATTCCTCTGAGGCACATTCCAAGTGGAGAAATTTTTTATACTTACTGTAACATTTTACGTTCAATAGCCCTCCTTGTAGCAGCGGAGAGTGGCCGAGGTACCGGTGGTCGTGGGGTTCGGTTGCGGAGTCTATCCCGGTCAGCAGCAATTATTGCCATTTTCTCTGAAGTGGATAGGCTGAAGAACACTCCGTGGAGTTCATGACATGCTGTTGTCACCTAATGCAAAGTGGCAAAATAAATGTCAAGAGTTTTGTCAACAAAAAAATTGGCCCCAGACATCATATAATTTGTCTTGATCCCAAAGCGTGTGTGTCCATTGTACTTCCAATTAAAATATTTGTTTTCAAATTTCAATAGTTAAAAACAGTGTTAGGAAAGAAAGGGCTGTTTAATACAACATACAAAAACACCCTGTTGCAGAGAGCCGGGTACATGTTTCAACCATATCGGTCGGTCATCATCATGCCGTGGTTTTACAAGGAAAATGTAACTGCTGTAATACTCTAATTGCATGTGGTGGGTTAAGATCTCAACCTGTTCCCAAGATTTTTTTTGCTAATGTGCTAACTTCTAGCAATAGGTATTCATGAGGATAGGATGCATTGTGGTATGTCTAATGGCAATACTCAGTGGGACTGTCTTGTTATTTAATGTGGGGAAAACTGGTTGTGTTGGTGAGAAAGTGTGAATAGAGTAAATTAACATAATAAGTATATGCAAAATTGTGCAAAAAGTGGTGTTACTTACTGTTTAGTGCCCAGTGGGGGATGCCTGGTTGGATTCGTAAAATGGGAGGGCTGTTTTGACTTTTGTACTTTGGACGAGGCCCATTGCTAGAAGTCAGCACAAGAGAAAAAATTCTTTGGAATAGCTTGAAATTTCAACCCACCAATACTGTATATTACAGCAGCTACATTTTCCTTGTAATACCATGGCCTGATGATGACTGACCGATATGGCTGAAACATGTAGCCGACTAGCTGCAACAAAGTGCTGATATATGTTGTAATAGACAGCCCTTCCTTTCCTAATACTGTTTATCTGAAACACAACGGGCTGAAGACAAGTCCTAAGTTAAAGTGAAGTTATCTTTGTGCCAAAGTATGGCGCTAAAAAGGCAGTGTTACTGACCTTTAGACAGATACTTACAAAAGTAAGACTCAGTTACTAATGTTATAAATTTCATGAAAATGCAAACAAATGTGTCTTGGTAGCTGAAGAATAAAAGACCAACTTGATGTCACTTGCTATTTTATTTCACTTCTTATGTACTCAACATGTTTCAGACATTAATATATGCATCATCAGGAGCTTGCGACTATTATGTTGAATTACCACATTGGTCGTTTTGTTCTTGGTTTGCTGTGTGTTGGAGATTTGGTGAGGATGGGTTTGAGTGGTATCCATGTTGCAGGTTGAAGCAGGCTTCAGCCTGCAACACAGATACTATTCAAACCCAACCTCACCAAATCTCCAACACACAGTGAACCAAGAACAAAATGACCAATGTGATAATTCAACAGCATAGTCACAAGCTCCTGATGATGGATATATTAATGTCGGAAACATGTTGAGAAGTGAAATAAAATAGCAAGTGACATAAAGTTGGTCTTTTATTCTTCAGCTATCACATTGATGCACGGTCCAATAAACGTAAGATTAAAAAACGTGTCTTGTTTGAGAACTCGTGTCTTCTGGGATGTTATGCTATGTCACTAGGTAGACAATTCGTGATACTGTGACAACAGAATGTTGACATGTACACAGTTAAATGGCACAATATAACCAACAAGTAACACTTTTCATGAGCTATTTATGACCCTACATGTTTGGGCTTAACAGCCATCTTCAGGGATAATGTCAAAGGTAGATGTTCTGAAGGTTCGCAGTGCCTTCATATTGAGGGTTGAGTGGTCAAGGAGTGTGTAATATCAAATCTTGCAGGATCTAGTTTCAGTATTGCACTGAGGACCAGTAATGCATAGAATTGCATGCGAGGTTCTGCCAGAACATAAAGGAGTCACATACCAGAGGATCGTACACTTACATGTCTATAGTGCCACTCAAGTTATAAATATTATCAGGTTGTGACAGTTTCCATTTTATGGAACGCCGGGTTCAATAGAATACTTCCATTGTCCACTTGTAATCATAAATGAAACCAAATTCTTATTTAAAATGTAATATTAGTGGCAAATATGAACAAACACTTACGTTACGTGCAGTACGCCCAACATTTTTCGTATGACAATATCAAAACTAGTTTCCTATTTGCCATTCTTTGTGACAGATTGTAGGAATCAAATGTCTTATTAAGTACAGTTTAACAGAACCCACGTTACATTTTGAGGCTTCTGCTACCTCTCATACCTCTTGCAAATGCTGGGTAGTGCATTAAAATAATCCATACTTGCTTCCCTCTCAACCACTCTATATATATCCAACATCTACAGCGCACAACAGTGTTTATTAAAATCACAACAATCACATGGTGCCCCAAAATTTAAGTGACTAGCCCTTAGGTTGTTCATTGCATAGACCCAGATTGGATCCCAGGCCAGTCTGTGTCAGATTTTTGGTGGATAAACTGACACTGGAACAAGTTTTTCTCTGAGTTCTTATGTTTTCCCCTCTCAGTAACATTCTACCAAATCTTCATACTCATACAATCATCTAACATCAGTGCTATATCTTAGCATTTTTAAGTGACACTTTACACAAGATTTTGGGAGCCCAACCACAATCTTCAGCAAAATCCTGTGGAGGAAACACACTGCCACAGTAAAGATATTATAACATTTAGTTACAAAATTACCCTATTTCTATTTTGTGGTTTAATTTATGACAGAATATAAAGCAAGACTGGTAAATGATGAATTGGAAAGGATTTGGAACAAAGAAGTGTTAGCCTAATTAGCATGGTAGCCTGGCATCTGCCTCAAGTCAATGGGAACAACTATGATAAATGTCAGTTTTGATAGCCAGTGTCCTGTTGAAGCTTGAATCAGACAGCCCCCCAAATACAATTCAAGCGTTACTGCTATGCTAATACTCTCAGTCAAAAACTGCTCTCATACAGAATATGGTGTACAAAGAACAGTGTGGGTGGTTAAAAATTTAGAACTTGAGCAGCAGAGCATACCTGCTGGATAAGACGGCCATGCAGCGCGACATCTTCGGGTGTCACGCTGGTCCAGAAATCTTGATGCACTTTAAGAGCACACAACACGGTATCTCGAATGGTCACTATCAGATCTTGAACACGGGCAGTCCGGAGCAATCTGCGAGTCAGGAATCCACGTGCCACAGCTGTTATTCGTGTGGCCGCAATCTGATGGGCAGCATCATGTTATTCAAAGTAAGTGAAGGGATTAACACGGTAATCATATGAGGTTATGATTTCAAAAGAAACAGTAACCTGTCTCGCAATGATTCCATGTAATGAGACACGTGGTGACAGACAGACATGAAGAATGATCAGAAAGAGGGATGAATGAATGAATGGATGGATCTGGGTGTTAGGAAGGGATGACTTAGCTCAGGGAAGGATAAATCTCCTTTGAATCTAGAAGCCAGCTCAATAACTTGCAAGCAAGACTATAATCTTTTCTTATGTGGTTTTATGTTGCAATGACTAATGAAATTAAACTTCTTACTATCCCAGTTGCTGGTAAGGTGTGTGTGTGTGTGTGGCCAATAAATGGCAAGCTATTTATACAAACTGAGCATTTTCTTCCAGCAGACAAACACTTTTTGTGATTTTTTTGTCAAAAAAATCCCAAACAGCATACAAAATCTAAATGCCACAATAAAAGTCCCTATAAATACATTGAAATAAAAATGCTCATATCAAAACGCCTTATCAAACATCAAAACACAAACAAAACTGCTGAAAAGTATGCATAAAGTCTGCCATTAGGAACTCGCCATGCACTGGAACTGCTGTCCAACTTAAACCCCTATCACAGTCACTAAAACACCCATCATCACACACATCAGACACTAAAAACTATCCAAAATCAAACTGAGAGGGTTGCAACATAATTCATGGCACTTGCCTAACAGAAGGATGGGCTAATTGCTGGATTCCTGCAGTGACTATCAGGAGGAGATAAGAAATTAAGAACAAAAATCTTGTGAGGGGAGTCAGTGAACACACAGCTGAGAGGTTGGTTAGAACAGGTTCGTTCACTGATCGGGATAAAATTGTATACGGAACATGCACAACTTGCTGTTTTGGAGAACAAAATAGAAGTCTCTTCTGACAATAAATGTGGACATTTGGGTCCAACTTTGGCAGAAATGTTGAAGAGTTCCTTCCACACATTTTCATATTATGCTAAACCAGCGGTGCAATAAATTTCCCCAAAGTCTAGGAGTGACCTCAAATTTCTATGTGCAAGAAGCGTGACATGCAGCAAGTTCCACACTGAGGACCCAAAAATATTAGGCACCACTGTACAAAATTTAGTGACCCAGGATTTCTGCACTCCTGCATTTTAAACTATTTCCATAGTAGGCTATTAGTTGGTGGGAATGAGTAAGCGCTTTATGAATGAAGTGTCTGTTAAACTGGCATTAAAAAATACAATTTACGCTTCTGAAATTATGTAGACGCCATGGCAACCTGGTACCCAGGATTAGTACTAGTCTTGGTTTAGCCTATGGTGAATCCACATATCTTACATCAACCCTGAATGACTGTAACATACAAAAACAGAAACCTGACCTGTTCAAGTTCACTGCGACTCGGTGGATGTTTAGGATGCAAATCACCTGCCTCTTCACGAGATGGAAACAACTGTCTGATGCAAGGGCTACGGCCCTTGATGTCATTATTCCGTCCTTCAGTAACCTCTACACTACCAGACTCATGCACTGGTGGGATGTTAGGAACGCAGCTGGAAGCAAAGTCCACTTCTGTCCTCTGGAGGACATGATTCACAGTAACTGGCAATGACACAGTTCCTGAAATTGCTACACTGGACACAATTCTGGGAAATGCAGATGAAATACATGAAACTCCACTATTAGCATTACAAGTATCAACTCTGATTTTGGCAGTTTCTTCACCAGAAATACTGTTGCGTTTCTGTAATTTGCCCAGCTGTGGTGGGACTAACACTTCAGGAGACTGATGTGATGAATCTACTGGGAGATACCTTTCTGTACTGTTTGAATCAGAAAAAATCACAGAATTGCAGTTTTGTAGAGGGTTCTGAGGGACTTCTTCCACTGACACAGTCTCATGACTAGATTTGTGCAAATGTGCTATCATATCATTTGACGCTTTATCTTGCATTGAGTCTTCATATAAACCATTACCAGTTACAGTCTGTTCCTTCTCTTTTGAAGCTGAAGTAATTGTCAGAAATCTTACCAAATCTGTATCCAACAAAATATGTTTATCAGTCACATCATGCATTGATGTGACTGAAGTGCCTGGATTTTCAAATGACAAACTTCCACTGGATAAACCAGAAGGAAATGGATTTATGGAAGAATTCAAACTTCCATTTTCATGATTTGCCAAAATGTCACATGATGGAGTCTGCTGTGCCAGCGGTGTCTGAGAATCTGATGCACTGGGTGCTGTAGAATAAACTTTGCGGATTTGAAGCACAAGTTCCTCCTGCTGCTGAAGAAAGGCCTCACGCAACTTTTCTTGTTCCATTCGCTGTTTGGCTAACAGGATGGCCATTTGTTGATGGTGCTTAGACTGCATGAGTAGGATTAATTGTCGTATATCCTGCTGAGATGATAAAGGCACATACTCGAAGTCACTGATTTTTTTTAAGTTGTCCTGAGACGCTATAGGTAAGTTTGCCATGGGTAAATTCTTCATCACAGTCTTTGCTGGGGATTTATTCTGACATGTCCTTGACCTGTTACTAGATTGTTTGGTAGGTGTAGAAAGAACGCTACACTTGGAACTGTCCTTATTTTTCATTTGAGCTGAAGGTTGTAGAAAAGTTTTCAATGTGTTTTTGGGTGAAACTGATGGTAGACCATCCAACAGTGCAGATGGCATGGGATGCTTGGCAGATCTTGATTTGTTACTAGCAGGTGATTTCTTTTGAGATGTCCTTGATCTATTAGTTACTATGGTAGCTGTGGAAGGAATACTGGCTATACAACTGCCTTTATTTTGCCTTGGAGTTGAGGGTTGTGGAAACGTTTTCACAGATTCTACGTATACTGCTAATGGCAGAGAATCCAGAGATGCAAATGGTGTCAGAATCTTGACGGGACTTGATGCATTACTAGCAGGTAGAGAGGAAATGTGATGGTCTTGACCACCAACCAAGAAAGCACACCTGGAGGAAATGGTATCATCACAGTTTATATTGTTATTTGATTTGTCTTTCTGGTCAAGTACTGCAAATAATGAATTACCTTTCTTCCTGCCGAGTTTCCATTTACTTTTTGCCTTTGCTAGATCCCAAGCTTTCCTACATGGTTTTGGAGATATGTTCAAACTCCCAGTCATATCATAAATGAAATTTTGTTCTTTCTGCATTTCTATGTGAGCCACAAGCAGGGGACTCGGTACATCTAAAGTGTATGAGTTCTGACGCACGAGCCTTGGACGTGGTGTCTCTGGTTTCGGAATGTTCCATCCACTCACTGCATTCAGACTCTTCTCAGTGCTATTAGATTCTTGAACACATCTACTGACCAGACTGGCGGGGATTTCTAAGTCATCATGTCCATGTACAGACTTGTTATAATGAAGCTTCAGATTAGGCACACTAAGGCACTCAGCTGGCTTTGCTACATGACAATTCATATTTTCACAAGCTGTATGGGAATTCTTAGTTGGACATAGTGCACAATCTACATTCATGGGATAACTAACTCTCAAATCATCTGATGAATCATCTTGTACAACAAATTTTTCAACAACACAGACACTCTCTTGCCTTGAACTAGTTCCCATTGTGTTATCAACAATGTTCTGAATGGTGTCTTGTGCTTTATCACCAATTAAAGAACTATGGCATGAAATCAAAGTTGATTGACTGCATCTTCCTGATTGTAAATTTTGACCACCAACACTATTTTCAGACAGTGGAGGGCTATGCCAAGCTGACATGTTAGATGTATTATTATGAATATCTTGCCCTGACAACTTGCTACTGTAACCTGCAAAATCTTGGCCTGGCGATCCGCTGTCACTGCTCCCTGTGATGTTCATGTAATGAGTGAGGTCTGTGCTAGATGTCATGGCGACCGAACTCACGCTGTCTTCCAGATTTTCTTGTGTCAACAGATGAGGCACATCGCCGGTAAAACCTCGAAACTCCGTGTGTCCTGGAGAACTATGTCCTAATGAGATGTACTTTTTCATTACAATGTTTCTGTCAGACCCCAAACTATTCAACCTTACACAGTCATTACTGCAGCAATATTCAGACTGTAAGACCTTAGAGATATCCAGACTTTCTTCACAGATTTTCTCAGGTTCACTTACATTATCACTTTCATGTGTTTCCTTGCTGAGGTGAGGAATGTTCTGTACGGGTATGTTCAGGTTAGCTGCCTTATGACTATGTGAAGGGAATGTACATTTTACTTCTGGTTGGAGTTTAACAGGTTCAAGCGGATTTTTGGAATGATTTTCATCCTCAGACATACATTCTTTATCATTTACAAATTCAGTTCTTGATTCTAAAGCATCATTAATGGCCCCACATTTCTGTCCATTATCATCAGTATCACTAACTACAGATACTGAATTGTGGTTAACATTTTGCATAACTGGCATTATGAAACTGTGATGACTGCTATTCTTATCCAAGATGTGATCAGCAATTTCTACCGTGTTTACACTTAAATCACTGTCACTTACAACCTGTTTTGTTTCCTGCTTATTACCACTCAAATTACTGACAATCCCCTGACATGTTTTCAACACCATGTCACATTCATTACTAGTATTACCATTATGTACCTTCTTCCATGGTCTGAATCCAGTATAATTTGGACTGAAAATATTTTTGGTAAGAGTTAAACTAGAGTCCTGCTGCACATTCTCCAAACAGCATTTGTCATGATCTGTAATGTCATCATTTACCAGAACACTTTCACTGTTATTGTCCTGGACTGAAGAACCTTTGTTTTCTGAACACAAACCCTCTTTTCTTCTAGCATCAATTGTTATGCACTGACCAACATTTTCCACTTCACTGCTACAGTTTTTATGTAATACAGGCTGCTGAATTGGGTTCAAAACCAATAATGGACCATGCTCCACAGCTCTAAGAATTCTCTTTTCTAAATCATTGGACGGCATCAGTTTCTTGTTTACTGCATTGCTTAATGAGGCACTCTCCCCTGATAAGATCAATGTAGGCTCCATTTCACAAATCGAATTACCAATTATGGTACTGGTATAAAAATTATGGTTACTTGAAGCACATTCAGTGCCTGACAGCACTGTAACGCTGTTGTCCTCCATGATACTTTCATCATTCCAGTTCTTCCTTGTCGAACTTTGAAGTTGAGCTTCCACAGCCACAGCCAACTGCTTGTAGTGGCACATCTCTGCTCGTCGTTGAGGAGTCATCTGTCAACATATACACCAAAACAGTAAGTAAATTGAGTCACAGACTTATGGAAGAGAAAGATCCATCTTTTAAAGATTTCTTTACTTTAAAGCCAAAGCCACATTCATTTAATGCAAACAGTTTTTAAAAATGAGGCTCTGTCAGCTGAGTCACAGTAAATTCTATGTTTCTCATCTTATTGTGTTAGTTATAACAACTAGGGATTTAAATACTATCAGATACAAATGATGTATCTAATATACTTCAGAAAAACACTATATAACATATATTAATTTTGTTTGAGGGTATCTGAAACCTTATTTGAGTCACAATACTACCAATATGTCACAGATACATTATTGGAAATGCGACTACTCAATTACAGAACAGAATCATGGCGATACAATCACGTAGATCTAGTACACAGATACTGCAAGTGCTGCATCTCTTTTTAGAATATCTGCAGTTTCCAAGTTCTGATTAGATGTATTTTATGAGTACTCAGTGCAGCTGAGCAACTTCAAACACATTAAACAAATTGTGTTGTCAATACAAGACTTGGAAATAACAAAGCAAACTGAGATGTGAAGGAATTACAGTATAACTGCATAACAATCACTATTACACATGTGGAAACCAACACACAAATAAGTATTTGTAGGTGAAGGGTTGTAATTCTGTAGCAGAGATACCCTGTACCTACATAGAAACAGTAAAGGAATTCACAGGATATAATAAAAAAAATTCTTACCAAGAATGAAACAATATTTTCAACAAAAAACTTTCTTTCAAATTGTGAAAATAAATGATAGGCACCAGTGAAACAAAAGATGTCTAAACTCACTCCAACACTATTGGTGTTATTCTTTGAATTGCACAAGTAATTTGGGTTTTCAGGTTCTGAAGTTGACCAGGATTGGGTCATGAATAGTTCCCATCATCTCAATACAACATTTTGCATGTGACATCTGGAATACAGTGTTATACTACTTGGTTGTACTGCATGTTATGATTATTACATCTCATCACAATGTTCAACACCATTTTGCTGTTTCAAATTCCTCTGATATTCTAGCATAACACCCAAAATTTTATAATGTTCTTGTGTTGGAGGATAGACCACAACAGTACAATCTAAGTTATGTTACATGACCAATGTAAAGAAGGGGGCAGACCCTAATGTAACTTTATTCCCAAGAAAAAGTTACAGAGAAAATTAAATCCAGTAGTTTTACTTTGTCTTAAAAAAAATGCACAGGCCCCATTATGTAAGGCTTACAAACTATTACATCATTTTATTGTTATAAAAATTTGTATACATCAGACTTGAAATCCTGTAGGCAAATAGTGCTTTTCACTGAAGCAGTAAATATCAATATTAACACAACCATACTGAAAGCTTATATTTTTAGTTGCCTGTTTCTATAAAACCCCACAACCCACCCTCCTTTACATTAAATGGAAATGCATAAATGTCTGCAAAATGTCAGAATAGATCACACATTGCAAGATCATTGGCAGTCTCCATGAAAACACTATTACTGGTTGCAGCTTATTCAACGACGTTATTAGTAACTCATACTATACAAAGTGGACTGAAACATTATTCATTTGGCAATATTGTGAATGTTAAGACTGGTTTCATTCGGAACTTACCAGTGGAGGAAGAACAGGTTTCCCATTTATCTTGATACAGGACACATACAAGGTTTCACTCCAATAAGACGAAGTTTTATTCATGGTGACAACGTACAGTATGGTCAATAAAGCTCTATACCACTTTAACACGACACAGAATGTAATGTTTTACTTTAACCTTTTCCACTTTCTTCCGAATTCAATACAGGGCGTGAAAAATGTCAAGAATATTAGTGTGTTTACGAAGAAACTCATAACACTAAATACGTGACAATACAAACTACACATTTCAGCCTCCGTTGTAACGGACACTATCTCCTCCGTTATAAACAATCCAAACTTTTCAAACGGGGCGCCTTCATAAATTTTGAAATTCCATCCCTGGCCAGAGAATACGAGCGAGTACCACTAGCTTCAACCAAACTTCATTTGATAACTAATTTGAATGCGCACACTATGTAAATTCAGTTTTCCTTTCTGCATTCGTTCACAGATCGACATTACTCCTGTTTGTTAAAATGGTATCCGGTCACCGGTGATATTGTCCACACGCAAAGAACGTCCGCTTGCCTCCTGGGATATTTTTGTAACTCTCATGAATCTATGGGTAATTACCATGTGGTAAACCTACATTTCTAGATGACCTGTGGTCAGGACTGCTAACTGTCCATGGATCAGAGTGTAACTGTCATCATCCATTTACTGGTGTTCAGGTCATCGATCACGAGAGACCACTACAGATATTATTATTCTACTATGCCTCACCCTGCCGTCACGGTGTGTACTGCCTTCCATCGACATTTTGCTCTCGTGGGCCATTTGGCAGTTATTCCAAGTATAAGACCGACCGCTATGCTAGACATGACAATATTACTACAAACGGCAATACTGTCGACTACTACTACCCAAATTCCATAGACTAATTTTTCTGGTCGCTAACATAACTTCCGATCTGTAATATACAGAGCCCCATCGGGTAATTTTGATCTATTTATTTCAAAATTAGACACAGTCCTCAGGAAATTGTATACTGTTACCCCTGATTACATTATCTGTGGTGACATAAATATAGATTACTTAGTTGACAGTGACAGGAAAGCTCAGAGGCTCTATTAAAAACCTGTAACTTAACAAGTGTAATTAACTTCCCAACTTGCACTCACAAACTTTCCGCCACGGTCATTGACAATATTTTTATTGACACTTCAAACATGGGGAATTATTCTATATATCCAGTAACCAATGGGCTGTCAGACCATGACGCTCAGTCTATAACATTACATTCTTTCAGAGACCACCCCCAAAAAAGTGTATGTTAATTTGGAAGATAATCGAACATTCAATAAATGACTTCAACAAATTAAGCTGTGAATCTTGGGATACTATATTCTCTACAGATGATGTTAATAAGATGTTTGACTCTTTTTTTGACTCCTACTTGAAAATATTTTTTTCTAGTTTTCCTCTAAAGAGAATTCATGAAAAAAAAAATTACTTTAGGAATTTTAACGTCTTGTAAACACAAAAGAGAGTTTTTTATTGCAAGCAGGAACAGTAATAACTCAGATCTTATAAATTACTATAAAAAATATTGCAAAATATTATCTGCTGTCATTAAGGAAGCAAAAAACTAAACTATTAAACTATGCA
>Ga0123352_10014679_pt1 | contig 12475 bp, 6 predicted proteins | sample TergutLab28metaG_FD_89700 | JGI IMG/M metagenome (GOLD analysis project Ga0123352, IMG submission 89700) | Labiotermes labralis P1 segment gut microbial communities from Petit-Saut dam, French Guiana - Lab288 P1 | ecosystem: Host-associated > Arthropoda: Insects > Digestive system > Gut ... | reverse complement strand
GAAACAACTCTGCTTATACACAGTAACACTGATATCCCATACCAAACCAATCATGTATATAGTTGTAAATATTGTACATAAAGTGACTTGAACAGTATGAAGTTATGAAAACTTTTGATTCTTATGGATAATGTGGTGGGATTATGGGACCAAGTTCAGAAGTGCTGGTGTTTCTACATCAGGACTTCCTCTGTGTCATAATGGGATAACATACATGTGTCAGTTCACATGACTTCTTCCGACAAAATATTCATTTTTAACACTTCAGTGTACAGAGTTGTGGGGATGAATCATGACTAGGTTTCTAAGTAATTGGGGATTCTGTAGTAGTTTTTAAATTGCCCTGAGACTAATTGAGTTAATGTTTTTATTTAGATGAGAAACAGCAGAGTGAAAATAAATTTCACGTCATAGAGAAAGTGACTCAATCTATGAAGACAACCGGTGCATGCATATTCAAGCGCCTGATCACATATTCTATAACACACTAGTAAATTAAGTTCGTTGCATTTCTGTATGCATTGCTAGTTTACAGGAAGTAATACTGAATTGAAATCCTCTATCAGTGTGAGAGACATAATCTAATTAATGCATAATTCTGTGAGTAATTTCTCTGTATTTCATGTATATATATTACATATTCAGTCATATGCATTTAAATGCCTTCATTAAACCCGTGAGTTTATAAATCATGTTAGTTTCAGTCATTTAATTGTATTCCCACTTTCTAAGTTGTTATGCATTTGTGTAGTATTGAGTGTTAACAGATAATTGTTATGAGAGAATAGTTTGTGTTATGTTTCTAATGCTGGTTCAGAGACAATTGCCTATGAATCCCATCTCTGCAGAAGCTTGCTAAGATATGTTTTTGATACCATAACTTAGTTTTATTAAACAATTCCATTAAAATACTGTTTTTGTGGTATGTATTGCTGCATGCTGGACAGTTATGGGGCTCTATGGCAGCAAGTGGTATCACATCGGAGAACATTGGATATCACCACCACTCAGCCTGCTGCCAGTGCATGGCGCATGTCTGCTGACAAGATCGGCTAAGTTTGCATGTCTGCTTGTGTTTTGTAGTTCAGTTAAATTGTTTTAAGTGTATGAGCATACCTAAGTATTTTTCACTAGGTTTTATTTCTAACCTTTTTTCTGTTAATTTATCAGTAAATTGAAACTGTTACTTTCTATTGTGTCAGAATAGAGTTTTGTTAATTATTTTTGTAATGCCAATTCTTGTGACTGAGTTTAAAAATTAATATTTATTTGCTGTGATTTCTACCCTCCAATTTGGGAAGTCAAATTTTTTACTTTAGATAACTGCATGAAAAGTTGTTTATAAACTGGATTCAGTGAAGAGAGTTGTCATTGTTATTGATGATGTTGTTGTTGTTATAATATTGAATTTGAAGATTTGAGTCTTTGGGGCTGTTATACCATGTTGATTATTAAATAGTTCTCCAAGATTTGTAAGGCACTGCGTTCGTTTCAAATGTGAGGAACTACCAGTTGATATGGTGCAACATCCCAGAAGGCGTGAATTTTCAACAGCACTTCTCTGAGAACCTCACATCTCACTATGGGATTTATTTTTGTTACATTCTCAGATAAAGCCCTTTGAAGTTAGAAAATATACATAAACTGCAAGCTTTGTTAAATGATTTTGCAGACCAATAAAATGCACTTGTATAGAATGAGGAGTATCAATTTTATACATATCTTGTGCATACGTGTATTTCTGCTTAATAAGTGCTGGATACTGGAATTTTTTTATTGTAATTTACTATTTTGAAAGTGTGAATATCTACTGTATAAAATTTGCTGTAGGATTAATACTGCTCTTTTTGAAATCTAATTACTGAACTGGTATATTACATAATTTTTCTCCCAAAGACCATTAGTAAATGAATGAATGAATGAATGAGTAGTAGTAGTTGTAATAGTAGTAGTATAGTAGTAATAATAATAATAATAATAATAATGGAAAAATTAATATATTGTCACTTTTCTCAGTTTCCTAAATTTTTATTGTAAAGTAAAACAGTAATGTGTTATGCGCCTATGTTGGTGCTTTTAGAGTGTACTTGTACATCTAATACATACATCTAATGTGTCGATAATTAAGCTTTTGTCATGTTTCCACACTTATGAAAGGTATGTCATGACTTCAATCGTCAGAGATGATTCCTTGTATAACTGTCCTCACTTAGTCGGGTTTTAGTAATGTACATTTTTAAAAGATCATTTTTGTTTATTGGTCATAGTTGTAGACCTCTGATAATGATGGGTCTTCAATTGAAACCATACACGTATATGGCCTCTACCAAAAGTAGGATGTTTTATGAAATGCGTTAGTTTTAAAATTTTTGCCATGTATGACTCGATATTCATACAAAATTATAGTAGAAGACTTTTGGTAGTCATATGTGGGTTTAAATTTATCCTTTCTACCCTTCGAAAATAATGTGTAAACATTGACTCTGATGGTGAGTGGGTAGTAGCCCACCATTGGTTTAATGTTCTCAACTTGTCAGTTTTTATGACAGTAGCGTTGAACCATAATCCCCACAAGCCAAGCTGGTTCCAGCTTTTTTATTTTTGTCCCTTGTACTCATTTGTAGCTAGTTTCATTGCTGGAGGCAAAATTGCTATGTCATTCCCATTTTTTGTTTGTTGGTTAAATATGTGCAAATATTTAAGATTTATAATGTATCTGGAGGAACAGGGAATGAACCATCTGTAAATTTTCTAATTATCAGTGTTTCTTATTGGTGAATGAATTATTAACACTGTTGTCTTCATTATCAGATCATAGGTTTCTGTCTTCTCGTGTAATCGTGAGACATTCCCATCAGTGTGTTTTACTCTTTTAAATTTGTCCTTCAAGTTCAACAAAACAAGAAAAAATTCTGCAAAAGATTGTTGATACTCAAGGTTTTTCTTACGGCTGTGCTGTTAATACATATTCTTAACGTTTCTTTTACATAAAAATATTTTTACCAAAATTACCTGCTTCTTCTTAATCCTTGGCAACACTTGCAAATATGCTTAAGCAGTAAGTGTTGCTATTATTTTATCTGTAAGGTGGGAGGGAAGCACAGGCCCATAGCACCTAGTGGCAGCGATAATGGTAATGATCAGAATAACAGGCAGTGATGAAACACATGGCCATCTCTTCAGTGGGTAAAATTTGTATCTTTATGCCTTTGTGCCTTGAATTATGCTGCCACTAGGACATGCTACTATCTTGAATACAAAAACTAAATGGAAGGCAGATAATGAATTGTAATTTTTATGTACTTTTTCACATTTAGTGCACAAAATAAAGTGTTACATTAACATGTAACGTCACTGATGTGAACTTGGGTTTCTGACAGTGAATTTTACAAAACCTTCATACAGTTCTCTCATTTACAGCATGGAAGTTAAGTCATAAGTAGGTCTCAAAAGAAAGATGAGGATTTGAATGTTGCATGTTGCAATTCCCTTTTTTCATGTTCTTTTGCAAGATTGAGTTTGTGTTGAAAAACAGAACTATTATGTTTAATGACATCAGCTTGTCCAGCAGTAAGGTAGATGTTTTTATTCATTTAGCCAGCTTGGCATTTATATAATGCTACATCACAAATGGGCACACACAAGTTCATAATTAAATTTTAGTCATCAATCTTGTTTTTGAGAGCTGAGTTTAGCAGGGAGGTTTTATGGTTGAAATACACAAATGCACTGTGGCCATATGATTAATCTGGATGAATGAAATGTCAGGTCTCAGACCACCATTAGTACTTCATATTAATCTCTTAAGGTCCAATTGCAACTTAGTCATTACTGAATGTAGTGATGAGTGTCACATTGTCAAATACAGGTGTCAAAAACGCACATTAGTAGCACTGGTCTTGTTATTTAACCCTGGGCCGCTGGGTTGTACTGGTAATTGCAACCTTGGTCCTCGAAAGGTTAAGTGAATACTGGAGCTGTAAGGTTTGGTATCTCTGCTCTTTGTTTGGTACACAGTTCACGCATTGCCTTGGTATATATGTAATATGTTGACAGGCCATTGTGTATAGCATATATGTAAATACACAGTCTCCACCAAGAGAGATCAGTCACTAATAGTGTTGTGTTAATTGTGTTGTTCAGAGAATTAATTGTTTATGGCCAAGCAAAGCATCTGTCTGTAAATGCATTTTAATAGCATGCAAGGCATCTAGAACTGTGCATACAAATATTTTGCCCAAATGAATTCTATTGGCCAGTTGCATTTGTTCAATATCATACAGGCTTTATACCATACCAGTGTGTATTATAACTTAGATTTGTGTTTATTGTTCGATTTGTTTTATAGCAAACTTGCCTGGATTGGTTGAATGTTTTTGTAAGTTACTTTAATTTTGGTTCTGTTATAGTAGTTTGCTTTGTTTTTGTTATAAGTACTTGTTTATAAGAAGAGTGAAGTGTCTTCTTGCAGCATAGGATTTGCAAGTTACTTTGTGTAGCCTTAGATATTCTCTGTTTGTTAGAATTGTACAAATATGTTTCTCCAGGCATGGACGTACATGATAATCTGAACTTTTGTGTCATGTACTTCACAATTCAAAGACAGAAACTTCACTTCTGCACACTATTTGTAGGGCTGGAATAGTTGATGTTTATTAGTAGATAATGTAGTTGTAAGGATTAGCTAGGTACAGAATTCAGTCTTCCATTATTAAATTAAAGCATGTTCTGTGTGTACTTTTAATAGTACTGTGGTGCTGTTTTTATGTTTGTTTTCTATTAACAGGTATTTATCCCAGTGCTTAACCTGAAACTTACCTGAGTCAGCATGATATCCTTAATGTTGTGTTCCCATTACCTATCGCCAGTTATTTATCTTAGTGCTGAACCTGAAACTTACGTGAGTCAGCATGATATTCTTAATGTTATGCTCCCATCACTTATTGCTGGTTATTTATCTTGGCGTTTAACCTAGAACTTAACCCAAGTCAGCATGATATCCTTAATGTTGTGTTTGCTTTCCTAGTAGGAAATTATCCACATCCAACTTTCTGTGATTTCCATTAGCAAGTTATATGTTTTCATATTTACTTAGTATAAAATAAGATATGATTTGTTATGAAATGTATGAAGGTTACTGTCTCAGTTGATGTGTCATTGCATAATCTGGTAGATATTTACAGAATAACCTGTTGCATCTGTCTTCAGGGTAGAAGAGAAAGCCTGACAGCTCTCTAGTTACATTGCTACCTGTGGATTTGTTATGAGGTGTAAAGAACCTCCTTTTACCAAACATGCAGCCGTTTGTATGTAATCAACATACCCAATCCCTCTTCTCCTGAGAGATTATTTACATGAATGGGAGGGGTGCAGGTGACACTGAACATCACAATAATTAGGCGTGCAAGCAGGGCTCGACACCAAGAACTACAGGTCAGCAGAAGAGCCATACAGCTTGTTTTTCTACCCTGAAAGTGGAAGAAACATGTTTCTCTAAAGTGGTAATTTCTGCCAGAATAAGCATTACTACACACCAGAAGACATTAATCTTCATAGTCACTATTGTGAGATTCTCAAATCTTGCATGGGAAAATGTGTTATTGGTAACAGATTAATTCAGCATTACTTGGTCAGTTAATAATCAATTATGCTTAATAGTTGATGAATTAAAATATTAATCTGGTGACATTCCTTTCACGTGTTCCTCTACTTAACTCCTGATTTGCTTTACGTGTATTCACCAGTTATTAACCATGTCTGGAGAGATACCAAGAGGAAGTAAAAGAAGTACTCAGAATAATATAACAATCTTGGTTTGGTTGTAGGTTAAGTTCCTTTTAACCTGTAAAAAGAGTAATAGAAAGTGAAAATAGGCTTAACTTTCAGAAGAATTTAGATTTATAAAAGAGTAAAAGGAACAATATATTTGAAATTAAAAAAAAATGTTAGTTTTTTGGAGCATTTATATACGTACATACATGTCTTGTTGTAATGATGATTTGTTGATAATTTGTTATATCTTTTTTCTCGTTTTACAATTGTTCTCAGCCCATTGCATGCTCTGGGACAACTCTCAAGGTGTAAGTACAAATGAACAAATGAATCAACACAAGCACAGAATGAGAGAACACGTGTGCATGATTTTTGTTTGAAATGTCAGCAGCTTGATGCATATGCATACTGTTTGCACTGATACTGTTTTAAATAATAATTTGTTTTATTTTTGTAGATGAAGTGTGTTGTTGATGTTTGCTTTTATGTTGCTGTTATTGGATGTGCAGGCCTTGATATGTACTACTCAATGACTGGATTTTGAACATAAATTGGCCAAAAGTCAAGTATAACTGCAGCTGAGATGTCTGTATTGAATGCCATACAACATGCCTAAGAATTAATATTCCAGTCATGTGAATTTCTGGTGTCCAATGGGAGGACCGTTCATACAAAAGTAGGTTTTTGTTATTCCACTTACGTATTGGGGTTACAATCACTTGTTTAGACAATTATGTTCTATTCAGGAACAGTATCGTGGTTTATATTACCACATGATACTGTGTGGTAGAAACAGTATGGTGAGTATTGAATAACATGCACAAGATCATTTTGTGATTTTTAATTTCTCCATCTGGGATATCCCCTTTACTGGCTGGCATTGTGTGTGTTATTTATACTTATTTTTCAGTCATCTTTCTTTTACACTATATATCAGTAGTCTAAGGTGACTATGCCATTATAAATAAAATGCTAAGGAAATCTGTATAGAGGGAAGTTGATTCTTCATGCTATACCATGTTTTGACTCTTGTGTGGAATTATTTGAATGATTGTTGCAGCCTGTTTTGAATTATGCAGTGTTTGTTCTGATTACATGTGTTCTGTTGTTGGCAGCTGTCAGTGTCAAGGTACTGAAATCATGTCTGCAATTCACATACTTGACCTTTCATCTGTGAGCATATAGAGTCCATTTCAGAAAATATATTAATATATATTTTTGCATAATAATGTTTTATATGGTTCTCATTCCTTGTTTAAACAGACAAAGTTCACAGATGATGGCATGTTTGCACTTTGCATAAATACTTTGCTTACTACAGGTTTATACATGTGGCCCTTCCTTGTGAAGTGCAGCCCCCTGCAACTTCTCATTTCTGTATATGTGGGATTCCCTCCTGAGTTTCATCATCAGGAGAGTTACTGATTCATACACATGTCTGTGGTTGTTTTCTTGGCAAAGAAGTGTTATGGTTTTGAAATAATGTATGGATATTTTTTAACAGTCCTTTATTCTGTTATTTTAACTTTTACAGTTATGTGAACAAATCTAGAGTTACACAGCTACCAACTATTGTGCTGTTATACCAGAATTTACATACATTTTTAAAATGTTAGATATGAATTGAATCTGTTGTAATAAATGCAGAATAATTCAAGGGCATGTCTGAATCATATAACATTAACTACAAGAAAATGGAGAATGGTAGATACTGAGGAACTTCGTAATTTATATTTATCACCTAATATTGTTTGGGTGGTGAAATCAAGGGGAATAAATTTGACAGAAAGTATATAGCACTGTTTTTGTGGGAAGGCTTCTTAAAACTTCAGCTATGTTGAGGAGGTGAGTCTTAGATTTAGAGAGTGACAACTGGAATTGAAGGGCTGCAGGGTTGGGTTTTGGAATTAGCAATATCAAGTCTTTAGGTTAGAGACATCATTAATTATAGTTCTTGTTAGGCCCTTGGCAAACCTGTGGTAGGTTTCAGGCATGATTAGAACATGTGTGTTGTGTAGTCATCATCATCATCATCATCTGAACAAGAGTCATCAGGAAGCATGTCAGTATATAAGTGGTTCATGGATCTTGTTAAAACCTGTGGTGGTATTACAGATGTTGCCTTACATTGTGCTCGTAGCTACTAGGCTGAACAGAGAAGCCCATAAATACACATGAATGCTAGAAAATGTGTTATCTTTACCTAATTGACTGATGATGCACAATGAACGTAAATTACAGAATACTTGCATATTGACATATAGAAGTTAGTACACAATTCCCTGTACCATTGTGGCACATTCATATCTACTCTTCTGATGTTTTAAACTGTGGTGCTATGTTAAGAAATATTCCTTTAAATGTAGTGGGTTCACCTTACATGAATTGGAGATGACTGCCAGTATTTTCATGCAAGACATCCTATTGTATTTCATAAATTAAGTGACAAGGATAATGCCAATATTTTATATTAGAGGTACTGTGTTCCATGAGGGTCTGTTGTGTGTAGTTGTGTAACTACAGCAAGAATGACTTCATGTTAATTTGTCAGCTATTGTTCATGCTGTATTACATGCAGACGTGTGTAACATTACATGAATGTTACTTATACTGAGTTCCACATTGAAGGTGTGGAAGTTACTGTTGCTTATGTCAAGGTAACGTCCTGGTATCTGCCTGTAAAAGTCAATGTAAACCACAGAATACCTCAGTCAGGACAGCTGGCATCTTGGCTGATACTCAAATGGAATTCCTCCCAGATGCAGGTTTGGAGCATTAGTGCAAATCTGGTCGGGTTAGTCACTGCCTTTCATGATTTGTCAGTACACTGGTATATGATAATACCAATTGTTAGTCTCACAGCTGTCATTTGATTGGCATTTGTATACTGCTTCTTGTTATCCATCTCTTCTTATTTACAATTACTGACAAATTATTAATGACTGATTTATGTGATGTTTTATTTTATATTTTGTTTTTTGACAGTGCTTTCAGTTCAGATTACATAGTGTTGAATGATTGGGTGATTAGTGTAAGTAATTAATTGGAAAGGATGTAGAAGAAGACAGTCATGGTCTAATCTGTGGTACTGTCCTGGCATTCTGTAAGGACCGAAGAAAAAATAGAAACACTTAGTAGGGGCTCCTGGTCTTTAGAATTGATCCATTGATATCCCAACTATGAAATGGCTATCCCATATATTTTACCACAGTGCTTGGTTAATGAGTGTTGCATAACATGACATGAAATTTGTTACAGCAGGGAAGTAAAACTTGAAGACCTGTAAATGTTCCTTAATATTGTGCCTTTATTATCTGCAGATATTTTGCATTATACATTACTGTACAGCTGAGATTTTGTATTAATGCATGCCCTTGTGTGTGTTTCTTGGAACTACAGGCCAGATACTGACCTTGTAGGCTGATGCTCAGGACAGTCTTCATTGGGGTTTTTGTGGTTTTCTTCAGTCCCTGCAGTCAGTTTTGAGCTAATACCTTAAATTAGACTGTGGCTGCTTCCTTCCAAATTATTCCAGTTTGGTATTCACTGCTATTAATCATTCATCCCTGTGTAGTCTGAGTCACTGCATCATAAAGTGATCCTCAAATACATAATGCTGTTAGACACAGCCTGTAGTTGTGCATAGCTTCAGTTTTCCATTACTCATATGTCCAGAGAATACTAGAAGTCGGTCCTATAATGTTAAGGTGAAGGGGTGTCCCATGTCTTGTGACATGATCAAAGGATAAAAATTAGATTGCACATCATACAGAGAGAGAGAGAGAGAGAGAGTGTGTGTGTGTGTGTGTGTGTGTGTGTGTGCGCGCGTATGCGTGTTTGTGTACTCACCCATTTTTTAACACATTTGGCCTATCTTCATGCAACTGATGAGTGGAGGTTATTAATAATGTCGCCTACTAGATGTGGAAACCTTGAGATTTACTGTGGCTCTTTGTTATGAGCCCTTTGTAGTAGTGCGTGTTAGAAATGTGAATTATAGAACTGAGGTTCAGTATTCTTGTTTCCTGCTATGAAATTAAAATGTTCTAGAAGTGCATAGATTTAGGTAGGTGTGCAGAAACATCTTGTATGCCCATCAGTAATGGATACCTCTGAATAGTGGATGCAAAAGTCTTTTGAACATCGGCTTGTGAGTGCTTGTCTTTAATTTCTGTTTGTGATTTGTTGACAATGTAATGCACCAGCAGATAGATTACAATCAGTTTGGAGACTGACATCAGATGGGTTCCCTTTGTTTGTTTCTGGGGGAAATCCCACTTCCATCCTCATATTTGCAGACTGACGGAAACTGCGCGACTTCTGAAAAATGTGCGCAATGTGTTTACATTCACCAGACGCTCTGCCACACGCGTAAATATGGAGGTGGAACTCTCCCGTAAGTATGTCATAACTGTGTTGTGTAAGTGAATGTTAACACTTTCAGTGGTAAATATTGAAAAGGGAAAGGAATGACTGTGTGTATTTTACTGATTGAAGAAGTTAAACGTTTCATTTCTTTCTTGTTGAACTTGTGTTGCCATTGCTTTTAACCAGACAAGTGACATGTGTTAAATAATTTGAAGTTGTTTAAATTTTTAAATTATTTGCAAAACTACCTGGGGTTTTTACTGGAACATAGTATGTGAGTCCTCAGTGAAGCAGTCCTGATTCTGGTATCACCATTGAACACTTTAATACATCCTGCGTTGTGAAAAGAAAGATTTCTTCATGTTTTGTCTTCATACATGTTACATTTATCTTCGTTCACTGTGTCCCATACCTTGCTGTTTCAGACTTGAATGTGTAAGATTCCCTTTGTAACAAAAAATAATAACCTTCACTCACAACATTGCAGTGAACTTGAAATTCTAAATACAAACAGCAGATCATATCAATATCCTCCACCTTGCTTATTACGTAGCTTCTTTTGAGCCATTTCTTTTTCTTCATGATCCAAACACCCTGTATTGATTTTGCACTTGAAATTATTAATAGCAGGCAGTACCAAGTGTGCCTACAAAGTGGAGCTGTAACCATACTTGATTCATTGTAAAATGCTTGACTTTAGGAGTTGTCATAAAAAGGAAAACTCTTGCATGCTGTTTGTGTCTGTGTGTGCTCACACCACTGTGTCACATGAATTTGGATGAATGTTATTAAACATAGTATTAAGGTCACCACCCAATTTAATTTTTTTTATTCAGCTTCTCTGAAGGTGACAGCAGCAGGTTTCTTCATATATGTTGATTCCTGTGTACTAAATTACATGGTGTCATCCCAGAATATGCTGATCATAGTAAACTTCAGCTGAAATGTGACATCTACAGAATAACTTGTTTCTTTCCAAATATACCCACAAGACTGGAAGTTTTGTATAAACCATTTTGTGCAAGCTATAATTTATGTTTGAAATTGAAAGTCATTGGGTTACAAATGGTTTTCATCCCCTTCAGAACTGCACTCTGTGATATTTGTACTATAAATATGGTAACCCTGGATCTTAGAACACCCAAAATGTTGTAGATCTGTGTGATATGTCTTCCTCAGTCATTGCTATTTCTTCCCAACAGGAATCGTATTGTTTATACTCGCTGTGCCCTATTTTGAGACCTTCACAGTATATTCCTGTACAGTATTTAATATTACTGTTATATTTACTTGTTTCTTTTCCAAGTGGTCTCACACTATAGAAGTATCCTTGCAGATTTTGTAGTGTTGCATGTTCAACTAATAAGTAGCCAACGACTTAGATGTGAGTTGTAGAATTAATAATTGTTTTTTCCTCTTCAACATGTTTCCACCTTTCATAAGGTCATATGCAGGGAGATCTGAATACAAAGCATAAATATCTAGTACCAAAGTTAGCATTTGTAAGTTTAAACTAGATGCCTGTGCTATACATACATTAGTACAAAAATATGTACATTCATATTATGAGATTTGCTGGCTCTGGCATTCTCACGTGTATTCATCAGTTAAAATTTTACATAAAAATTTGTCTAATGCACTATATGTGTTAACACCGTGTTATTCACACTATACACTCCTACATGTTTCAACCCTGAAGGTGGCATCTTCAGCGAGTACTGTTACATGTATCAGTACGTGCTGAGGATGGCCCCTTGAGGGCTGAAACATGTAGGATTGTATAGTGTGAATAAAGTGGTGTTAACACATAGTTCATTATTGGGATTCTTACATAAAATAATGTCATCAGTGCATGGATACAGACAAGATAGAAACCGGTTAAAGTGTGTTTACAGTGGAGAATAACCTGTGCACATGAGTTTTGGCTCATAATGTTTGACTTTTTACTATTTTTATATATTGTATACTTGAAATCAACAGCAGGTAATAGACATATTATTCTCCAAAGCATAAATATTAAAGAGGGGGACATATTTACAACTAGCATAGCCAGCTTATTTGGTATGAATGTACATATATTTATGCTAATGTGCATGTAGAGAAGCTAGCTCTTTTTATATGTTCAGTATTATCACACAATGGGATGAATCATCTCAAACTGTAAGTTGTGTTAGATGGATGTAACTGTTGGTTTTACTGATTTAATGTAATAACACATCACCTTAAGTTTCTAGCTATTTTAAACTTACTGATGTAACTTCAGTACTTGAACCATGTCTTTTTTTTTTTTTTTTTTTTTTTTTTTTTTTTTTTTTTTTTTTTTTTTTTTCAAGTT
>Ga0123352_10014677_pt1 | contig 12476 bp, 7 predicted proteins | sample TergutLab28metaG_FD_89700 | JGI IMG/M metagenome (GOLD analysis project Ga0123352, IMG submission 89700) | Labiotermes labralis P1 segment gut microbial communities from Petit-Saut dam, French Guiana - Lab288 P1 | ecosystem: Host-associated > Arthropoda: Insects > Digestive system > Gut ... | reverse complement strand
TCGACAGGTCCTGGCTGAGGTAGTTCGGGTCGTTCTGATTCGTGTTGATCTTCGCCGCGATCAACGCCACCGCCACCGCCTTCGGCGTCGGCTGCACATAGAAGCCCGCCTGGTTCCGGATCGAGGCCACCGGCAGATGGAACTCGGAGGCGTAGGCATACTCGTCGTAGTTGATCGAGTACGCCGTGTTCGCCACGAACTGCGAGCTGCCCGTCGACCCGTTCTGCGCCGTGAAGTTCGACAGGCTCCCCACCGGGAAATACGAGGAGGCATGCGAGGGATCACCTCCCGTGTGACCCGCCAGATACGCGTAATCGGCCGGGAACTGCCGCAGCATCCACAGCTTGAACTGGGCGGTGGCCCCCGACCCGTCCGAACGGGCCACCACGTCGATCGTGTGGTTCGGCAGGGTTACCCCCGGATTGTTGGCCTGAATCGACGGATCGTCCCAGTTGGTGACCTGGCCGGAGAAGATCTTCGCGATGTTCGCCATCGTGAGCTTCAGCCCCGAATACTGCGCCCCGCCGATGGGCAGGTTGTACATGAACGCGGTACCACCGGCCACCACCGGCAGCATCCCGTACGCGAACGGCACCGCCGTCGTGTCCTGCGGATCCGAGGCGTCACCCTTGAACGGGATCTCACTGTCGGCGAAAGTCGCGTTGGTCTGCCGCGCGAAATCATCCCGCCCCTGGGAAGAGCCGTTGGCGGTGTAGTCCACCGTCACGCCCTGCCGCTGCGCGTTCGAGGAGAAATCCGACCAGGCCAATCCCGCCCACGAGGACCCCTCCCCGGAGATGCGCACATAGGAGGCCGCCGAAGCCGGCCCCACCCCGCTGAAGATCAGGCCCAGCCCGGCCAGAGCCGCCGCTCCCGCCGCGAACCGTGTACGTCGTCTCATGAAAGCTCTCCCGTATTCACAAAATCCCCGCCGCGCGCCCCGAAGACCTCCGGGTGCGGCATCTCGAGGCCGCCCGGAAGGGGCTGGCCGTTGTTGCGCTGCAGGCGCCGCAGGGTGCGCCTGGACTTGCGGCCGATGCGCCGGATCTGCCCGGGCGAGGCGCCCTGGTCCCCGCGGCCGCCGATGATGCGCGCCAGCAGGAACAGCACGAGCACCACCACCAGCAGGAACGCCGCGGTGGCATACCCGCGCACCACCAGCGAGTTCGTGCCCGCCTCGATGTACTCCAAAGCGGCCAACGGCAGCGAGGTCTGATTGTTCGCAAACGGGTTCGCGTTCAGGATCGAGGTCACCCCGGAGGTCAGCAGCACCGGGGCGGTCTCCCCGATGCCGTGCGCGGTCGCCAGGATGATCGCCGTCGTCAGCCCCGAACGCACCGTCGGCAGCACCACCCGCCACACCGTCGAGAACTGGCTGGCCCCCAACGCCAGGCCCGCCTCGCGCAGGTTCCCCGGCACCAGGCGCAGCACCACGTCCGCCGAGCGGATCATGATCGGCAGCATCAGCACCGTCAGCGCCAACGCCGCCGCGAACCCCGAGGACTCATGCGTGAAGGTCAAGATGATGAACGCGTAGATGAACAGACCCGCCACCACCGAGGGCAGCGCCGTCATCGCCTCCACGATGGTGCGCACCACCCGGGCGTAACGGCCGCCGATCTCCCCCAGGAACACCGCCGCGACCAGCCCCAGCGGCACGGTGATCACCAAGGCGATGCCGATCTGCTCCAGCGTGCCCACCAGCGCATACAGGATGCCGCCGGTGTCGATCCCGTCCAGCGGCCCCACCCCGGACATGTCCTCGGTGATGAAATGCAGCGGGTTCTTCCCCGCATGGAACGCGAACGCGTCCGACACGACCGGCCAGCCGCGCAGCACCGTGAAGACCACCACGAGCGTCAGCGACCCCACGACCACGACCGCCGTCGAGCGCAGCACCACCTGCCAGAACCGGTCCCGCACCGCCGGCCCCGTGCCCTGCAGGAACGTGAGCACCGCGTAGAAGCCCACGAACCAGAAATAGGACACCACCGGCACCCACCCCCAGCCGATCACCTCCAGCACCCCGGCCAGGAACACCCCCATGCCCAGCCCGGCCCCTGCCGCCCCCCACACCGTCAGCCGCTCCTCCCGGGACGTCCCGAACCGCACCCGGGCCCGCCCGGCCTGCGCCGGCGCTTTCACCGGCAGATGCGTCGTCGCAGCATCCGTACCCGCCGCATCCGCCCGGACATCCGCCACGGCCGTGCCGTCGGTCACCGTGCCAGTCATGTCAAGCCTCCGAATCCGCGCCGGAGCGCGAGCGGGCGATGATCGCGCTGGCGGTGAAGTTGATGGCCATCGTCAGCACGAACAACGCCAGCCCCGCGGCCATCAGCGCAGACAGCGTCACCCCCGAGGCCTCCCCGTAACGCAGCGCGATGAGCGCGGCGATCGAGTTGGTGCCCTTGCCCAGCAGATGGAAGTTCACGGTGAAGATCGGCGAGATGATCAGGTAGATCGCGATCGTCTCCCCGAGCGCCCGCCCCATGCCGAGCATGGTGCCGCCGATCACCCCGCCCTTCCCGAACGGCAGGACCACCTCGCGGATCATGCCCCACTTCGTCGAGCCCAGCGCGTACGCGCCCTCCCGCTCCCCGATCGGGGCACGGCTGAAGGACTCGCGCATGATCGAGGCCATCACCGGCACGATCATCATCCCCACCACGAGCCCGGCGATGAACGTCGAGGACGAATACAACGACGTGTCCGGCAGAGGGTTCGAGGCATCCGGGTTGTCCACCCGGAAGATCGGGATCCACGAGAACCACGTCGACAGCCACCTGGCGAACGGCACCACCGCCGGCTCCAGGAACGTCAGACCCCAGATGCCGTAGACCACCGACGGCACCGCCGCCATCAGATCCACCACACTCGTCAAAAGCCCCCGCATCCGGTCGGTGGCGATCTCCGTGATGAACAACGACGCCCCGATCGCCAGCGGGAACGCGACGACCAAAGCGACCAGGGCGATGAGCACCGTCCCGGCCAGCACCGCCACGATCCCGAACGACCCGGTCTCCGGCGACCACGCCTGGGTCGTCACGAACTTCACCACGCCCTCCGTGGACAGAGCCTGGATCGAATGCACCGCCAGGAAGAACGCGACCGCCCCCATGATCAGCACCACAACCGTGCCCCCGGCCGTGGCCGTGGACCGGTAGAGCACATCCACCCGCGAGAGCACCTCCCGCACCACCCGCGGACTCTGCGCACCTTCCAGCTGAGCCGAACGCACCGGCGTCACCGTGATCCCGCTCACCGGCCACCCCGTCGCTTACGTCCCACGATCGGCGCCGCGACCCCCGAGGCGAGCGCCCCGGCCAGCCCGCCGCCGACCGCATACGGGTACACCCCCGCCGGCAACGCCGGCGTCACCGCCGTCGCCCCCGGCAGAGCCTGCGGACTCGAGGTCGGCGAAACCTGCGGCGAAGAACCACCCGGCGGGTTCGCCGCCGGAGAATCCACCGGCACCAAACTCATCGGCGGCACCTCACCCGACGGGGTATCCGACGGCGTCGTGTTCGACACCGGGGTCTGGTTCGAGGAGGGCTGCGAGCTCGGAGACGACGATGGACTCGATCCTGACGACGAGACCGGATCCGTGATCGCCGAGAGCGTCGCGATCGCCGCATCATCCTGCGACACCAGAGCGCCCGTGAGCGGCGCCATCCCCGCCGGCAGGTCCCCGATCGCATACCCCTGCACCTGACCGGTCGTCGACATATACGACAGCACCTTCGCGTCGTCCCGCGCCGTAGCCTGACTCAGCCCATCCGTGTTGATCTCCGCATACACCGGCACCGTCAACGGATACGCCCCATCCGCATACCAGTCGTTCTTCGCGAAACTGCCCGCATCCAAGGACTGGAAATGCTTGTCGGTCGACGACGCCGTGAACTTCGCCGCCGCCGCCGTCAACGAGGCGTTATCCGCACCCACACAGTTCGAACCGGAGTCGTCACACAAGAGGGTCGTGGGGAGCTGGTTCAGGGCCGCCGCGGTGCCGTCGGTGAGGCCGAAGACTCCGACACCTTGATACGGTGGGGCCCCGTTCTCCCAGGTGCCGGACAAGCCGTTCACTCCAGGGCACATCACCGAGCCCACGCACCACTGATCCAAGGACTTCTCCTGTCCCCTCAGGACGTCGGTGGCGATGGCGTCGAAAGTGTTCTCGCCCGGATGCAGGTTGGCGAGGCTGTCGCTATCTTGCGTGACCTTGCCGGTGGCATCCGTGACCGCCGGGCGCTCGTAGTAGCCCGGCTGCGGGAACACACCGCCGACCGGCGGGTAGCTGGGCACGGAGTCGGTGTAGGTGGATGGAAGGAGCGTGCCGTTCGGGTTCGCGGCTGTCTGCGGGGCACGCTCGGCGTCCGCTGTGGCCGCCAAGGCGTCCTTCTCGAGCAGCTGCTGCGCCGCCGAATCCGCCGCGTTCGTCGGGCACTCCGCATACGTACGCGTCGAATAGAACGGGTTGATCACCGTGTCGTTCGATGCCGCATCCGGGCAGCCGTCGAGGAACGCTCTCGCGTCAGGGTCGCTGGTGATCCAGTTCCATACTGCCTCGGTGGCGTCCGACCCGGTGACGGTCACAATGAGGTCGGTGCCGAGCAGGCTGCTCGGCAGGTCCGGGTTCAGTGCCAGGAACTCCGGATCGGTCGCCAGGTTCGTCGGCAAGGCCTTCGCCCACGGGATGTCCTTGTTCCAGACGCTGCCCGAGGTCACGTCGATGGCGTAGAGGTAGCTCTCCGTGAGCAGTTTCGCCACCAGCCGCGCATTGAGTTTGATCCCGGAGACAGTGCTGAATCCGGTCACGCCTCCGGCTTGAGCCTTGGCGGAAAGCACTCCGATGGTCACCCCGGTCAAGCCTGCCGGCGCATAGAGGGTGCTGGTCTGGCCGGCGGTGTCGTCGACGGGTTGACTGGTGAAGATCAGGGAGGCGTTGCCCTCGGTGTACTGAGCGCGGGCGGAGGCATCCTCGGTCTGGATGTACCCGAGATCCACGCCTGCCTGGGTGCACAGGGCGGGGATCCAGGAGTTCACGGCGCCCAGCAGCAGGTCGGAGCCGATGGAGATCTCACGGGAACCGGCTCCGCAGGAGGGGGCGACGTCGGCGAAGGTGAGCTTCACCTGCATCCGCTGCGCCCACAGTGACGGCGTCAAAGGGCTGGCACTGGTGATCCCATAGCCGGCGGCGCCGACGCCGGTGTCGTTGGCGGGAACGGCTACGAGCCAGCACACGCTTGTGGAGGCCTGATCGGCGCGGTACCCGCAGCCGAGGCCCGGGGACTCCGCCCCGGTCTGCACGTCGAACGTGCGGGAGCCGTTCTGCAGGTTCCCGATCTCATTGGTCGTCGTAGAGGTGTAGTACTGGTCGAGCTCGGAGGTGTAGGTGCCATCGACGGCCTGGAAGCTCTCCTGCACGGTGCCGTTATTCGGGGCGCTGTTGGTTCCTGCCCCGCCGGAGGTCAGCGGTGCCGGAGCCGGCCACTTGACGCTGTATTGGTCCGGCGCCGGCAGCTCCACGGTCGATGGGGCGCCGAGGCTGGTTGTTGCTTCCGCGCTGAGGTAGTTCTCATCCGGGGTCGCAATGTATGCGGCGTTGTAGAGAGTTTCGCCGCTGTGCACGGCCGTCGTCGTGGTCGCCTGCCCGTCTTTGACGGGAACCGTGGCGATCGTGGTGCCGTCGGCTGTGCCGAACACGATCTTGCCGGCCGCCCCGGTCGCCACCTCATAGCCTGAACTCAGTCCGGCACTGACTTGGGCGACCAGCGTCACCGTAGACGCGTCCTGCGTTCCGGAAAGGCCAACAACGGTGTTGGCCTTCAGGTCGCCGCCTGCGACGAGGCCGGCATCACCGGTCGAGATGTGGTACTCGCCCTGGACGTAGGAACTGCTGCCGCCGTCGACGACCCCGACGCCCTGCTGGCAGTGCTCGGGGTCCGGCTGCGGGTCGGTGGTGCTACCCCAGCACTGCATGACGGTGAACCCGGCCGGTGCGACGGAGTCCGCCATGCCGGTCACCCCGCTCACGGTCAGGTTGACAGCCTGATGGACGAGCCCAGTGGTCTGCGAGACGGTCAGTTGGGCGTGTGAGAAGTCGGCCTGCACCGCCGTGCTGAGTGCCTGGTTCGCGTCGTCGTAGGTCTTCCCACCCGTGTGCGGGATCACCTGGCTGCTGTCCCGCGGCACGACATCCGCAGCCGGGGTGCTGCCGGAGTCGTCCCAGTTCACCGTCACCGCGGAATCCGTCGCCCCAGTATAGCCAGACGGCCCCCACGAACTGGCGTCACCGGCCTGCGCCGGCTGGAAGGCGACCAGAGTGAGGCTGCCGGCGAGCAACGCCGCGGCGACCCCGTACAGGCCGAAGACCGTCCGGCGGTTGCGGGACGGAAGGAGGAAAGACATCACAGGCATCGGGAACTCAACAAGGATCGGAGACGGTCAAGGCGGGATAAACGCGGGAGTGCAGGCCCCGGGCTCACCCGGAACCTGCACCACCGCGACACGGGGTGAGATCAGCTGCCCTGCCGCACGCGTGCGCGGCGACGGCTGAACCAGTTCCACCCGAACAGGCCCGCACCGGCCGCCAGCACCAGGAACCCGACCAGCGAAGCCACCCCCTGCGGGGTGCCGGTCGCCCAGCGGGTCGAGTCCGTCAGGAACGTCGAGGGCGTGTTCGTCCCCGTGCTCGGGTCGGTGCTGCCCGGGTTGGACGTGCTCGTCGAGGACGGCGCTGCAGCCACCGTGAACGCGACCGTCTGGCTGTCCGCCGGCGTCGTCGCGTCCGTGAACACCAGCTCGTGCGAGCTGCCGGCCGCCAGTGCCGAGGTCTGCGCCGCCGTGAGGGTGAACGTCAGGCTGCCGTCGCTGCCCGCCGTCACCGTGCCGAGATCCGTCGGCGTCGAATGCAGCACCACATCGATCGAATCGCCATCACCGAAGGTTCCCGCCGGGAAGACCGCCGCATACGCGGTGCCCCGCACCACCGTCCCGCCATCCAGAAGAGTCCCACCGGGAGTGCTGGTGTCCGTCGGGGTCGGCGTGCTGGTGTCGGTCGGAACCGGGGTGCTCGTGTCCGTCGGAGTCGGCGTGCTGGAATCGGTTGGCGTCGGCGCGCTCGTGTCCGTCGGGGTACTGGCGGCGACCGTGACCGTGGCGGTACCGCTCGTCCCGGCGATGTTCACGCCCGCCCCTGGGGTATAAACAGCCGTGATGGTGTGGGTTCCCACGGGCAGCACCGTCAGTGATGTCGTGTAGGTCGCAGTGCCGGTGCTATCGAGGGTGAGTTGCTGAGACAGCGGCGTCGCGCTCGACCCCGTGCCGTCGAGGAACTGCACGGTGCCGGCAGGGACCGTTCCCGCTGCTGTCGTATCCGTGACCGTCGCCGTCAGCACCGTGCTTCCACCGGGTTGATCCTGTGTAGCGGTCACCGCCACCGCCGACACGTCGGCCTTCGCAGATCCGATCTGCCACGACCCGTCCGGCATGATCGTGATGGTGCTCTGCGCGGCGACCGCGGAGCCATCTGGGGCACTCAGAGGCGCGAACGTAGTGGGATCAACGCACACCGTGACGAGCGGATACGAGGTTCCGGTCGAAGCTGCACCCCACTGCTGCGCCATCGTCTTCAGATCGGCAACGCCAGCTCCGCTCTGCCAATTGACGAAATTGCCGTTCGGGCCGGTCCGGACGAAATCATCCCCGTTGGTGGTGGGATTTCCCGCCAAATAGAAGCTGTCAAGACTTGGGCTGACGACGTTGCCGAGCATCTCATTGACTAGGTCGACGGTAACGGAGGTGATCGGGTCCCGGAGAATGAAGACGCCGGCCCAGTCGTTGGCGCAGCCTAGTCCTGTGGTTTCTACGTTGATCTGGTCGCCGTTTGATCCCGAGCTGGGCGCGGCCGTAATGGCGGCGCCCGAGATGTCGGCGTGAGCTTCTGGGGCCGAGCTGGTACCGATGCCGATCGCGAGGAGGATGGCGCCCGTTGTGGCCAGGGCGGTGGCGATTCGACGGGTGTGGTGCCATTGATGTGAGTGCATTTGAAAGAGCTCCGAGTGAACCCGCGATGTGCTGGACGCGGTTCTTGCCCGTCCCGGATCGAGACGGGCAAGAAGGGGTGATAGTGGGGACACGTGAGAACGTGGGTCGGATGGGCAATCGCCCGCCCGACCCACGTTGTGTCAGTTCTCGAAGGGCGAGTGGAGCCAGTCGGTGCTGGTGCCGGAGTAGCTGAGCTTCTCGAACCCGTAGTTGGTGATGTTGCTCAGGTTCGGCAGGGTGCTGGTCACGAGCGTCTTGATCGCGGTGTCGTACGTCGTAGGCGTTCCGGTCGGCGTGATGACCTGGGTCGGGACGACCGAGTACACGTCACGGTTGAAGGTGCCGACCGCCCCGTTGGGAACCGTGCTGACGCTGCCGAAGAGCGCACCCGGGGTGGCCGTGCTGCCGCTGATAGTCACGGGAGCGTTGCCGCCGATCGAGTCGAGGTTGAAGGTGGAGGCCTTCACACCTGTGTCGGTGACGACACCGTTGTACTGCGAGATGAACTGCGCGGCCGAGAAGGGGATGATGTCGCCGGTGGCCGTGAGGGCGTCAGCGTGGTTTTCCTCGTTGTTCGCATTGACCCAGGTCGCCGTCGTGTTTGCCGTGTTACCGAGCGCGTTCTGGAAGAACTGGCGGGTACCAGAGGATGCCTGCGGCAGCAGGACGTTCAGCTGCACGGTGCTGGTGGCTGCTGTTCCGGCGGCGTTGACGCCCGTGACGAGCACCGGTTCGGTTCCGGTGTGCGTGATGTCGCCGACGGTGAACTTGCCGGAGACCTGGGTGTAGGTGCCGCTGGCCGAGGTGGGTGAGGCGGTGGTGTTCGGAGCGCCGTAGATGGCCTGGAGCTCCGGCTCGGTGAAGTTGAAGCTGAAGCCGTCGGTGGCGACTGCGACCGCGTCGCGGGCGAGCGGGACGCTCGTGAGGTTGTCGTTGCTGGCACCGGCGGCGACGAGCGTGGCCGGCTTGCCGGAGGAGCGGCCGATGTCGATGCTGTCGGTCGGCACCGTGTAGGTCGTGGTGGTGGCGCCGGTGGTCTTGGTGACCGTCTGGCTCCAGGTGTGGTTCGACGGGTTCCAGGCGGCGGAGCGCGCCTTGCGGCCGTCACCGGAGCCGTTGGGGCGACCGATCGCTGCGGTGTTGGTCGGGTTCTGGCCGTTGACCGGGACGATGGTGCTGCCGAGGCCGGCGTCGCCGTTCTGTCCGGGGATCGTCGCGTTCCACGAGCCGATGCTCTGGGCCGAGAAGCTGTTGTACAGGTCCTGGATGGTGTCCGAGCCGACGGCGACGTAGGTGTACGAGCCCGACGGGTCCGCGTTGGCGGCGATGGTGCCGAAAGAGGAGACGAAGACGACCGCACCGGCGGCCAGAACCCCGGCGGCGCCGAGCTTGAATGACTTGTTCATGATGAACGGAATTCCTTTCGAGGGTGTGCTTTCCTACTAGGAACCACTGCAGCCACAAGGTTGCGGCGTGGTGAGTTCGTCTGCTCCTTCTGAGCTAGGAGCAGCAGTTCTCACCTGGCGGGCGCACGAGGCTTCCTCGTGCGCCCGCTGCATGCAGCGGGCATTCAACTGCTTGTCCGCCTAGGAAGCTCTTCTTGCTTGAGACCCCTGAGCCGGACATTCGTAGCTTGCGCGGGACCGGTTCGGTTTGCAATCTTTCATGCCTGTTACGAGTTCGTACGGACAGGGGACGTGCGGTGAACCGCAAGTTACGGCGCGAGTATCAAAACCCGCCACGCGAACCAAGTCGAAGTCAGAGCCGAGGCGTCCACGCGAATTTATCGAAGGAAAATCTCAGCCCAATCAGGACTTTCTCGTCTTTTGGGCATTGACAGATAGCCCTCATTGGGCAACGCGCCGACAGCCCCATCCGCAGAGCGCCGCGACTAGCTCGACGCACAAATCCGGCATTTTCAACCCGTCACATTACGGGGAATGTTGCCTGTAATCTGATCGACATGGCGGACGCACACCTTGCCGACCGCGGAATCGCGTTGTGCGCGCCTGGCGATGCTCGATACGCGGCAATGTCCGCCGGACGGACTCGCGTACTTGAGATGCGTCCAAGCAGTCGCCCCGCTTCTCGACGCGATGCACGGCGGCCACGGCACGCTGGCATCACCTGGTACGCGACGTCAGCAGCGGACTTACCCGTGGCCATCCGCGCACGCGACTTCGCGTCGGAGGACGCGGCACTCGAGGATCTCCGCCGCCTCCTGCGTGCGACCTCCGCGCTCCGCCCTGTGTCTGTCGCCGATCCCGTGGGCCGGACCGCATGGTGGCTTGTCCTCGATGGGGAAGTCGTTCTTGTCGCGCCGCGCCCAGTCGCGCCGACGGTGGCAGCCACACGCGCGCAGTCGGTGATCCGACTCCTTCAGCGCATCGCGGAAAAAGCGTAGGTCAGGACGCGGATACCCCGATGCCGAGGAGCGACCACAACCGATCGAGTCGCTCCGCCGTCTCAGCTTCCCGCCCCCATGGAGCCGGAGTGAACAGAACGCCGCACATCGCATCGATCAGCACGGTACTCGTGCGCGCCATGTTGATCCGCTCATCCACCTCGCCGTCAACAAGTGCCTGCTGCAGCCGAGTGACCATCTGGTCGCGGAGCAACGTCAGCGGTGAACTCGCTCCCGACTCGATCTCGTCGAAGATCCGCACGAACGCAAGCAACTTCACGTCAGCTTCCAGCGCACCGGCCACGCCGTGCCACAGCTCACTGAGCGCTCCCAGCCCCCGACTCCCCACGGCAAGGCCAGACAGCAGTTCCTGCCATCGAGGTGCCCCGCGGGTCAGCAACTCGGTTGCGACGTCAAGCTTGGTCTGCCAGTGGTAGTACATACCGCCCTTGGTCGCGCCGGCGAGATCAAGGAACTCCTGGATGCTCGCGCCGGCGAACCCGCGCTTGGCGAACACAGTGGCGGCCGCGTCGAGGATGGCGTCCTTGTTGCGCTCGGCCCGCTCGAAGCGGGTCAGCGGGGTGGCGGGCATGACGCCAGGTTAGGGCACGCTGCAGATGTTCCGAGTTAACGCTCGACGGCTACACTTCCGCCGTGTCTCAGCCTTCCCAGGCGAGGTCGGCTCATCGCTTACGCGACCTCAGCGACGCTCAGTGGATGCTGTGGCTGGGCCTCGCCTCCCTCGCTTACTACTTCCTGCTCATTGCGACAGGAACTGACTTTTTCTTCGCCCTGCACGGCGGCGGACATCTCACCCCTGTCCAGGTGTGGGGCGCCGCGCTGCTCCTGTTGGGGCAGGTGCTCGCCATTCCGCTACGCCGTAAGCATCCGTTGATGCTCTTCTGCGTTGTGATGACCCTCTTCTTCGCGTCGATGGTCCTTGTCGTCGACAGAAATGCGGTGGCGAATCTGCCGCAGCTCTTCGCTGTATACGCACTGACGGCAGTCGCACCCCGGCGCACATGGTCGGTAGCCATCGGCGTTACAGCTAGCTGTGACGTAATCCTCCAGCTGCTCATCTCGAGCGCTTACGGAGTTCCCCCCTCCCCCGTCTTCATCCTCACCTATCTGACCCGCTCGCTATCCACCTACGTGCCGGCGATCCCTGTGGGGCTGCTGGTGCGGGTGAACAGGCAACGAGCGGAGCTCGCACACGAGGTCGCCGAGAGCGCGAAACGAGAACAAAAAGCTGTGGCGCTTGCCGCCGCCGCGAACGAGCGCACAAGCATGGCACGCGAACTGCACGACGTGGCCGCCTACCATCTCTCCGGGATTCTGATGCAGTCTGAGGCGGCTGTCGATGCCATCCGCCACCACGATGCCGATGCTGACGAAATCGTCGCCGCCGTGCGCGAAGAAGCCGTGCTGACCTGGCGAAGCCTGCGGGATCTGGTGCAGGTGCTGCGCACAGATATCGCCGAGAACACGCCGGCTGGCGCGGCCCCACTCGCCGAGTTGGACATGCTCGTAGAGACCGCGCGACGCAACCATGCCTCCGTGACGTTGGCTGTCGACGGGGAATTGGGGGATGTTAGCCCGGCTGCGGCACTCGGCTGCTATCGCATCGTGCAGGAGTCGCTGACCAACGCGACCAAATACGCTGCAGGATCCACCATCGAAGTGACGCTCGCACGCGATCTCGACAACCTCGTCTTGAATATCCGCAATACCCAGCCCACGCATGTCGGCGCGGCAGCTGGGCTACGCGGAGGTCAAGGGCTGGCAGGGATGAAGGAACGAGCCAGCCTTCTCGGCGGGGACTTGTCCAGCGGTCCCACTGAAGACGGCGGCTGGGCTACCACAGCAACCATTCCTGCGTATGGACTTTCATTCGTATGAGCGACCGCGTCGCGAAACCAATCCGAGTACTGCTCGTCGATGACCTCGCAAGCGTGCGTAAGAGCATTCGGAGAATCCTCGCTCGCCGCGACGACATCGAAGTCATCGCTGAAGCGGCTTCCGGCCC
>Ga0123352_10014676_pt1 | contig 12476 bp, 7 predicted proteins | sample TergutLab28metaG_FD_89700 | JGI IMG/M metagenome (GOLD analysis project Ga0123352, IMG submission 89700) | Labiotermes labralis P1 segment gut microbial communities from Petit-Saut dam, French Guiana - Lab288 P1 | ecosystem: Host-associated > Arthropoda: Insects > Digestive system > Gut ... | reverse complement strand
GAGACATTACCCAGGGAGTGAGACAAGGATGCCCACTATCACCTGTTTTGTTTAATTTATATTTGGATGAAGTCATTAGGATTTGGTTCCAGAAACTAAAACTTAGTAAGTATTTCAAAGAGTGAATTTTTAACACACTACTATTTGCAGACGACCAGCTTATTATTGCTGACACAGAAGACAATTTGCAAAGGGCTGTTTATTATTGTATAATATATCCAAAGAGTATAATTTGGAAATTGCCACAGGCAAGACGAAGGTATTTTGTTTCGTTGGGACAGATCACCTAAGAACAAAAATAATTATAAAGGATGAAACACTAGATCAAGTTAGCCAATTTACGTATTTAGGCTGCAGCATATCTTAACAATTTTCCAATGATGTGGAACTTAAATTGGCAAAATTTTTACAATTAATTGGTACTATTAAGAGGACTATTTTCAGGAAAGTGAGAAAGGAAACGATTTTGAAATTATACAACACTCTAGTTTTGCCTACATTTTTATATGGGTCAGAAAATTGGACGTTGACAGCCTCACAGAGACGAAGAATTGAGGCAGAAGAAATGAAGCTATTGACCTCTGGCAGGTTACGCCTTCTATGACTACAAAACAAACGACTCATTAGCCGCGAACTACAGACAGACTGCATACTAGATAAGATAGATGAATACAGAAGGAACTAGCTTTTACATCTACAAAGAATGCCGCAAAACCGAATCCCTTTAAAATCATACCTTTACAGCCCACAAGGAAAGAGGACAATTGGGAGACCAAAGAAACTATGGAGAGAACAACTGTAACTCTGGAGACGGAACGGGCCAAATGGCCCAAACCTGGATGTTTATGATGATGATGATATACAGTGACACCCCTCATCTTATACACCTATCCCCACAATAAAACGTTCATGCTTTGTCGTAACCGCCTTGCACGGTTTCAGCTACCATGACTAATGAAGAGATGCCAACACGCCTGTTAGATGATGTTTGGAATTTCGTTGTAAAATAACTAATTCAACATGCTTGCTCAATGTGTCTGGATACACGGCATCCAAGGAAAACGAGGTGGATCAAGATTTCCTTCCTCGGAAGGTGCTGTTCTTGCACGAATAGGAATGCCACTGATTACGCGTCACTTGCCTACGAAGGTGGACCAGCACGATTAACTACATGGACCGCATGGACATGGCCTCTGTGAACATGTGGCTCCAGTCATTCTCCACATCATCATCATCATCATCATCATCACCATCATCATCTTCCTCTATGGATTAGGTCGTTTGACCTGTTCCGACATCGACCCATTGCCATCGTTCCCTGGGGCGTCCACGATCTCTTCTTCCTCGAGGTTTGTAGTTGAGGGCGTGTTTCGGGAGTCTGGTGTCGTCCATTCTTTCAAGGTGGATAATCCAGTTTTGTCTGTGTTTGAGTCTCACGTCTTGTATTCCAGAGATCTCTAGTTCTTTTCTTGTGACTTCGCTTCTTATTTTATCCAGCCTTGTGTATCCCGTAACACTTCTTAAAAAGCGCATTACATTCGGCACAAAATGGAAGGTCAGTGGTTAGCGTCACGAACCGGCCACTTCACTCCCAACGGAAGAGCACCAGTCGCACAGTACGTTAAAGAGGGTGGGTGGGCCCTTCATCCGCTCTAGAGGCTCCTGGCGCCAATCAAACGCCCAATCCCTGGTCATCCAGATCACATCCTAACCACTATGCTTAAATAAAATATACATAACACAGTACTAAGAAATACGTCGTAATACAGCAAGGGAAACAACTACTACTACAGCGGGCCTATATTAGGGACCCCGTTTTTTAAAATCCAAAAACTTAATAGCACTCAGGTAGTGGGGAGCTGGGGGTTAGAAAACATGTTTAACCCGCCAAGCACTAAAAACACAGTAGTTTATTAATTTGTTTTTCTGACGGTGCAACAGCCCAGCCCGGACCTAGGCCGCCTCACTGTTGTGGTTTCGAATTCACACGCAGTTACACACCATACTCAGCAGAATTTCTCTGGACGAGGGATCGGCCCGTCGCAGAGAAGACTTATTAATATCACTATGAGATAAATCTTAAAAAAATTATTACGTATGTTTTTACAAATAAAAAAATTACTGAGAATACCATTCAAACTCAGCTCCCTAATCAAAGGACGGAGGTGATCCTCGTAACGTTGCTTTACTCACCATTCAACCACCTGAAGCGGCTGCTAGTCCGAGAATATTTTACTGAATGCGGTCGCTGTGAAAGCTTTAAATTATATAACACTCACTTCACTCAATATTCTGCTTTACATGTCTGTTCGTCATCCTTCACAGCTTCAGTCCAGACACTATAATCGTTCATTATGCATCAATCAACCCTCCCCCTCCCGTTTCCTTCCTCTTAGTGGCTGGTTGACGGTTGTCCTGCTGCTACGAAGGTTCTCTCCGACCACTGTAAGTCAAAATGTCCGTAAGCGCTGTTATAAATGTCGTAATCTTAGCAATTGACCAACTTAATGCACAAATTCTTGTTTTATAATAATTTTATTGTATTCCTCTACATGTTTCGAGCACTGCTGTGCTCATCATCAGGACGTCAAATTGTATTTTACAGCATCTGGTATCGCCACACTCTACGTGGCCGTCCGGTGCGCACCGGACGGCCACCCACAGAGCGTGACGATGCCAGATGCTGTATAATACAATTTGACCTCCTGGTGATGAGCACAGCAGTGCTCGAAACATGTAGAGGAATACAATAAAATTATTATAAAACAAGAATTTGTGCATTAAGTTGGTCAATTGCTAAGATTATACTGAGAGCCACGGTCAGTAAAACATCAAAATAAATGTCGTATTTTTGTTACTGTAAAAAATCCGGGACATTTGGCGTCCCGAAAAAAATGTGCGGGACGCCGAAACAGAGATCCTTCAAACACAGAAAACCGTAACAGTCCCGGGAAAACCAGGACGAAGAGGATCCCTAACCTAGTTGTAATGGATGGACATTATTTTGAAACAAATGACCCGTCGGTGGCTCCTGGGCCTTTAAAACACATTAGTTGTTCTACGTACAAAGTTTTAGCAATCAGCAACACTGCGTTTGACCCACGCAGTGTGTTTATGCGTTTCGTATAACTTTACAAGAGCAGGCAGCGAATGTTGCCCTGTACAGCATTAGGATTCTTCTTCGCTAACGAACACTGCGTGTTTACTGTTGGGAATTAACTGAGTTCTGCATACTATTTAGACTAAATTCGGGCTCCACATCTCACCCCGTAGGCCCGGGAACGATTCCGGGTCAATCTACAGTATGAAATATGTGGCGGACGAAGTGACATCGGGACAGGTTTCTTTCTGAGTAATTTCGCTTTCCACTTTAAGGATCAGTCTTTCCCGGGGATAAAGTGCGGCCGGGGCGTGCTGCTGACCACTCACCCCATTCTAGTGCCGCGGTCGTCGAAGAGTAGGGTTATAACTCTACCCACCCTCTGGGCCACACCGGGCCTGTAACGGGAAAACTTTAACTTTAAGGATCATTCCACCATTGCTCCACACTCATTCATTCATACCAAAATGACGAGCGGGGATTGGAAAGCCTCAATCCAAGCAATGTTCTTCCGAATGTAGGGGGACACCGAACAGAAAAGTAGACCTACATCTTTCTAAAGTTTCAAAGAGTTAAACCTGCTCCAGACAGAGTTCAATGGCAAGCTCTTGTAAAATGGACGATGATCTTTTGATATCCGCAAGACAGAAGCTGAATGGCTGTGCTATAACGACCTGCATTATGAAGAATGTATTTCTGCGCGGCGATTCCCAACAAGCGGGTCCTGTCCAACTGAAATGCTCCAGCAGTTTGACACGTGCCAGACCACCCCACCCACGTGCTCTGGTAATGAATACAAGGGTGGGTCTGGGGAAGATGGCGACCACTTTAACACAAGCCATACACAAGCTCCAGTCCAGGGGTATACAAGTTCACCAAACATTGTTCTAAATTTCGTGCCAATAAAATCACTTCCATTGTATAATCCTAACAAGCACAAGAAAATTAACGGTCACATTTTATTTATTTATTTATTTATACTCAAACTACGTAGTCAACAGCTCAAACTACGGGTACTGCGTCGAACGTTAAGATTATCATATAACAAACTGGGAACTACTTGGATGGACGCAATATTAGACCAACATTTGGCTGATGCAGTTAGGAAAACCACGAAACACGTCGGTCATTATAACCATCCTCGATACAAGATACGAAAATGGGAGCTCCAGAATACGAAGCAGGAGTGCTACCCATTTTGCCGCGACATTCGGTAAAGAAAATAATACATTCAAAACTTTGATCGGAAAAACTTAAAAGCAACTTCGGATGCTTTGGTATAAGCCTATGTGGAAAGACAATGAAATCTGAACTTCGGCAAATAATATGAAGACGAAGGCACAAGTTGCAGTGCCAGCAATGTAAAGTTCGGTTTACTATTATTAAATCCAATCTATTTTGATTTTAATAGACATAATACACGGACTATGCAAAGTACTTCCCTAAATATCTGAAGCCTACAAGTCATCTAATTATTTAAAAATTCTTATGTTACAGGAAAAACCTGCCTTCTTTACGAAGGCCGAACAATTAGCAGCCACTGACTGTACTGCGAAGGTTCAATGCTTATACCAAACCCTGCAAACTTGTACTGGAGAGGCGTCGGGTACGAACCTCGCCCGGGACACAGCAACTGTTAAGGTCCTTTGTGGTTTTACTCGGACCTTCCTGCAAAATTCCGAGTAATTGCTGAAAACAGGGGCAAGACCGTTTCTTTCCAAACCCTTCCCAATTAGCATCATTCATCCTATCGTCATATGACCGAAGCTATCAGTCTGAATACTGACGATGCTCGAAACTACGCAGCGACATACATGTGCGATTGGAATAAGGAGTGTGCGGTCGCGGTTGGAATCCCGGCAGGACAAAGAGGTATTTTTCTTTTCTCTACAACGTCCATATTGGATATGGGGCCCACTCAACCTCCTATTACAATGGGTACCGGGTCATTCCCGGGGGTAGAGTGGCGGTATTAATCCCCACCCTCAGCTAGCGGCCCCTCTGTGCCTTCATGGTAGGTTATGGGGTGAACTTTACCTTCATATTTTCAGCTGTCAATTTTCAGGGTGTAGAGGATAAATAATTAAATAGCCATATCATTTGCCAGCAGACGCAATTTGGTCGCGGCGATGAAAACTCCGACGTCCGCGCCGCAACAGCGCCCCGGCTGTCTGTCTGCGTCAAATATTAATATGCACCAAGGCTCTATTGACGATGGATATTAACTTTGCACTCTTTTCAGCCATAACTAGATGTAGCTTAGCAGAGCGGAGAACACACTTCGGAGGAACTTCATGGCTTCATTTGCAGGGTAAGTAACTGGCACTGTGACAGACTCTATACTGGATCCGGTCGGTACGAAGCTACTGGCCGTCCCTGACAAAATGCACCACTTTTACTTCTGAGCTCGAATCAGTGAACATAACACACGTGCTCTTCAGCTTATACGCCAGAACTGCAAGGCCAAAGTGGCCATTAAATCCTTTAAGACCTCAGCAATATTCAAACCAGATGGCAATGCTGGCTTTCATAAACAAATGGCCCATATTACTAAACATTACAGTGTCCGCCTTTGACGGTACCTGCTCATATCGTCTCACCATTTGGGGCAAATCACGTGTTTTTTTTACTGTAAACTGCAAATTCATTACCGCCTGCTGTTGCAATCAACAATAAAAACGATGCATTATAGTGAAATAATAAATGAATCAAGTACTGTTTTGCAGCGTCCATAAGATTCTCAGTTCATAATCGAAATTACTAAAATAAATCTGAAGGTTCTGCAAACCGTGAAGATTTCAGTCTTTGCGGATGAAATGCAGTGTAGTTTCTAAAACAGATACCAACATTTCGGCAGAGAATACTGCGTCCAGCTTCAGGAGTGTTCCGAGGTGCAGCTTCGCTATATGGTAGAAAGGTAATTCGATGTTCATCAATGCGTAAATATACCATTGTTTGTACTAATAAAACATACAGTAGGTTCTTCAAGATGGGCGTCACAAGTGTTCAACGAACCCGGATACTGAGACGCTTCTTTCGGTGACATACGAATACACACCGCCCGATTAACACGAACGTTGCCAATGGTGGGTCTACACCCGACATTTTCAAACAATTCTCCGTGAAAACCACATTCATTTGTATTTCTCGAATACAATACTTGAACCAAAAAACATCAGCCTACAATTCTCAACCTAATACGAGACACTGACGGCCTGAACCAGTGTCTTTCAAAACTGTTTCCTCGGAACGCTGGGGTTCCGCGAAAGTATGCCAGAAGCTCCGCGAAATGATGATGAAAGCATGGGCATTCTGCATGTTGTCACGGTTATTTTTATCGACATATTTCTAAAATAATATTAAACTACGAATGAGGTAATATTTAAAAAAGTATACTGTATTCTGAGCGGTAATACGTTGAAAAGAAGAATGTACACACCTTCAGAACATCCGACAACTGCTATCGCTTTCAGCCACTTACCTTTGAGAATGTGTATTTTCGCGAAACAGTTAAGACAAAAACTAAATACAGAAATAAGCTGGACGCTGAGGCAGATTTCAGACTCCTAGTGTAGCCCATTATACCAGATTTCAAAACGGTGTGTTCATCACAACAGCCTCATCCGTCACACAATGCAAATAACACACTGTAATCTGTAATGTCTTACTGATTGATAAAGCGACAGTGAAGTTTTGTTGTTTAACTTGTCTACCAGAAAAAAGAGCATAGATCTACATTCCGTTCTTTTTTTACTTTGCCCATACTGCCAATTCAAAAACAAGGGTGGGGGTTAAGAGAAATACTCGTCTGTAAAAGGGTTCCACAGAATAAGAACTATGATAAGCAATGGCCTACAATCTTCATGTTTGTACCGTGCATCAATGACGACCAAAACACCCTATTATCCAACAGATCCACAACTATATAATTCGTAGATACAATTAGAATTATTATAAAATATTTCAAAGTATTTAAAATTGCTCCAACATGTTTCGGATCACAAGGGATCCATCATCAGGGAGCTTTATACAGTGCTTTGCTAAAATTACAGTAATGGTTCTATCGTGTCCGTTGACGTGGACGTAGTCGGTATTATGGCAGCATATTTGCTGTAATTAGATAAATTAGGGGTCTGATGGCCTACACTCTAATCACCTATACCCAAAACACAATTCAGTCCCACCATCGACGAATCAATCACATGTAACAATATGTGTCGTTATATATAATTTAAATAAAACCTTCACGGCGACTACATTCAATCAAATAATCTGGGGCTAGCAGCCGCGGTCAGGTGGTTGAATGGCGAGAGACCAACGTGTCGAGGACCATCTCTTTCCTCCCTGGTGACAAGAACAGTGATGGTCCTCGAAACTTTGGTTTACTCGCCACTCAATTAACCGACACAGCTGCCAGCCCGAAGGTATTTCATTGAATACGTTCCGTGTTCCTCCATGCTCAACAACTTCGTGCTGCGCCCACTCTGGTCTCATTTTTTACTTTATTTTTTCTCAGAATAAACAGTGACGGTTTTCCGGACATCACTGACAGCTTCCGCCCTTGACGTTAACAATCCACACAAAACGGCATTCGCAACTATTACTTTCCCTTCTGCATTACATCGCTTCTGCAGTATGAGGATGCACGTAGTCGACGATAGTAGCCTACTTGTAAATCCCGCAGTGTTGATGCTATTCCCGTCTGTGACATCCCCCCACATCGATGCCAGAAATGACATCACTGTTTTACACGGAATGCTATGATTTGATACCAGACAACGATATTAACGCTTTCCAGAAATACAGGTGACCTTGCTTCAATGGTGCAGTCGGATTTAAGCGCGTTCGCAGAATTGCGAAAAGCGACTGTTAGCTTCGTCGTACCTGCCTGTCCGCATATAACAACTCGGCTCCCATTGGACGGATTTTCATGGAATTTAATATTTGACTTTTTTTCGAAAATACGTCGAGAAAATTCAAGTTTCATCAAAATCTGACAAGAATAACGCGCACTTTAAATGAAGAACCATATACATTTTTTATCATATCTCGCTCAGTTCTTCTCAGAATGAGAAATGTGTCCGAACAACGTTGTACAGAAAATCAACACGCATATTTTATGTTTAATAACTTTTCCCCCAAAAATCATGCCTCTTTTACATAATGTGGAAAAATATGGCAAGGCCGGCCAGGCTACAGTTGATAATATGACGCATACGCACTGCATGCTGGATATCAAAGACTACAAATACACACTCACAATATGTAACACGTTTTGTTTCTCCACTGGAAAATTGGCTGCACGAAGGCACCTCATTGATACGTTATACGCACGTTACCTGCCTTGTGTGTTGCTGGTAATGTCTGAGAGTTTCTAACGGAAGCCCATTGGGCTTTCCAAAGGGGAATGCTGGTATGAACAGACACTTTCAGTGAAGGAAATAAAATTATATTCTTTCGGACAACAGTGCTAGCAGGTACATATTCGTGAGATAGGAGGCTTTCAAGGCGCTATGATAAGGAGTCCTGACACATACCAGAATGCACGGCATTACATTTTTAGCTAACATTTCGTTAACAGTTAATCTGTGGGAGGGGGTGGAGGGGTGGGGAATTCATATTTTTTCAGTAAACGTTCATAATTCTTTTCCCTTCCACCTGCAGCTGCAGGTTCCTCCGTAACATTGGTAAAATTTCTACCACACCAAACGGCGTCACATCCCAGGCGACAGCAAACGTCAAGTCACTGCTATGAGAACGGAATCTTTTGTTAAGTTGACCACCCACTTCAGGTGGACGCCTTTTAGTACAGCAGCAGGTGGCCAACAAAGACAGGTTTCATTGTATACTAACTAAGAAGATCCTTTACATAAAAACTAGCAGGTAAAAGGGTTAAATGTACGTGATGCATTTCGCCCACAGCATTCCCCACACCTTGCACTTGATACTAACACTGCTACTCGTTACAACGCAACATCCGTAACAGGCCGGGCGGCTGTCGTAAAAGAACATCAGGACCATCCGAAACAAAGCGACGACACAAACGCGAGATGATGAATAAGTAACAGCAGAGGGGAGTGACCTCAACACCCCTCCAACACCACGCGTCTCTAGTTTTTGCCCTTCTGTGAACAAAAGATGCTTGATACAACTCACACGTTGAGGTCTTCCGGCAACTGAACGCTACGCAGGTTTTCGGAGCTGATACAGCTGCTAAGGAAACGCCACACGCTACGAAGGGGTACTGGAGCTGATTCAGCTGCTCAGGAAATACTCCGCCAGGTTCTCAACCCGAACTTTCATACTTATGTCACTAAACCGTATCCTAAGCCACAACCATCCATATTCCTATGGCATATTTAAATAACAGCCTACCACCATCGTCTAGGTCTCACAAGTGTTTTCTCCCCAGAACGTTTTCCGAACGCGTTCTTCACTGACAGCACACTGCACAACCTCCTACGACTACGTTTCTCAAAGGCCCAGTTCCCACAACGCTGCATTCCCGGCTCTGATGAGCAACTCTTCTCTGTGAACCGATCTGCCCTATAAGCCAATACATCTTGGCACAATTCTGTTCTGATGATGGATGCAGTCCTCCGAAACTTTGGTAACCAACTACAACACTACACGTCGCCATATTTCAGACAACACTAAAACAACATACGTTAAATGCTCCAGATTAGATAGATATAGTAAAGAATTCAATAAAAAGCAACTACTTCGTATTGTGATCTGGCATCCGACGACGCAAAGCCCCGTGATTACAAACGTTTCGGAAAAACATGGTGCTTTAATCTTCAGGTAACAAGAAGGATGAGGATATGTTTAAGCTACAGAGGGAAGCCAGAATATATGCACTCGGTACGACGCACCTAAGTAACAAAACAGCCATGTCAAGGGGCTCTGTGGATTGCAATATGACAAAACAGTTTTAAGGGTCTCTCAAAGTTACAGAATATCCCATTTAATCTTTATGGAAATAAGGACAAGCGATTTAAATGGGACACAGCGTACAAGACAAAAGGTTTTTTGAAAGGGCAATGCGGCCAGAAAATGGGGGCAAAAAGGCCGTTTAAAGGCCGCTGCACACAGTTAATTCAGAGGACAGCCTTCTCAAGGGCCAGTACGGACAGTTATGAGGACAGCCTCCTTAAGTGTCAGTGTGGAAAAGTGACAGAACAGCCCTTTTAAGGACCAGATAGAGCAGTGCCGTCAAAGGAAAAATAATAGCAATTCTCAGCCATGAAGATGGTTTCAGCATGTTCGTTCGAAGCTACAAGAACACACGATGTCGCAGCCCATTAGTCTACAAATATTCACCACCATGAGCACCTCACATCTTGTAGCCTGTTGGACTCATGTTCAAGCCGCATATTTTGTACTAACGTTCGAAATCGATAGCTCCACATTACTATAATAACAATACCCAGCACATAAACTCCTTGCAAAATTACCTTCAGCTAAAATCGTGATTTCAAAATTAACTGCTCTGTCTGCACAGAATCAATGCAAAGTATTACACACTTATAAGTGACGCTGGCCTATGTCTTGTATTTGTTTTATTTTTATACGAACTAAATGTATGGTCTTCGGGAAGCGGGCACCGTGCATACGGTACAGTACATAGCTACCAGCGCCTCGGAGGAACGCATTGTTTCCATCTTCGGCATAAACGATTACGAAGCCCAACATCCCGCACGACCGTCATCTTAATATTCGTGACCGTGAACATGCCAACACTTCTTAAAACGACCAACTCCATAGTACGCGGGTCTTTCAGTCCCCCCCCAATTCCCTGCCATTAAGGGAACCCGAAAAGATAGTTACCACATTCAAAACAGATCGTTAGTGGCCCCCTACCCTGAGCCACATAAATCTTGTGACTCCTTAATAGAGTAGAATTAAAATTTAAGAATTCGAGCAATCTCCCAGCCCGTCGACTAGTTCATTCTAAGGTCTAAAACAATAAAATTACAGCCACAGGATATAAGTATCGTGTATCCAACTACGAGAAATATTTACATACGGGGCGTGTATCTTAGCACTGGAAGCCATAATGAACTCACTATCTGCAGGTGTGGTGCAGTAACTCTAGAGAGGGTGGAATTTTCTTGAAATGTACGGGAAGACAATGGGATACACCAAAGTGACGTTTTCAAGAAACGCCCTCCTCTTATCGAAACTACAGGTTTCCCATAAACGCCCACAACATAAACCCAGCCATTTCATCCAGTCGGTATCTACACCTGTACTTCTCCTAGCCTACTTTAACATTATCCTTATATCTTGTTCACAATCTCATCTTAAAAATGTGACACTTACGGTTCCAAACTGTAACAAGAACGTGTCCCTGATAAGACAACTAAAGCTACGGATTTCCTAAATTGAGATCGGTACGTCATTTGTCTCATAACTGTTCACTGCCTTCTGTTGAGGGGCTTATTTAACGACGATGTCCATACTTTAAATCGTGCTTCCAAAACCAGTAAGCTGCGAATACCCGGGGGACCGCGACGTTATTCAAAGCGCCCCGAGAATTTGACGTAAGTTCACAGCAAGTCTTCCTTCTGCATCCAGCACTTTTTCTGTTACCCTGTTGTTTTTGTGACGAAAAAAAGTCAATTCACTTACAGCGTTTATGAGAGTATAACAGTTAATTAAGTTTTCTGTAACGCGCATTGTAATATAATATTATAATGTAAACCAACAAAATGCACGTCTGTTAAACTAATTAAATTTTAATTTTCATAAAATTTAATTTCATCTAACGAAGGCGCATTTTATTGCTTTGCATTATATGAATGGAGACCGCGGTGGCACAGTGGTTAAGGTGCTGCGCTACAAATCGGAAGGTCGTTGGTTCGATTCCAGATGGTGTCAATGGAATTTTTTATTGACATAATCCTTCCGATCGCACTATTGCCCTGGGGTCGAATCAGCCTCTAACAGAAATGAGTACCAGGAGTATTTCCTGGAGGTAATAACGGCCGGTGCATAAGGCTGACAACCTTACCACGATCCTGGGCCATTGTTACGTAATCTGGGAACCTTAACTTCCTGGAACCCTCTGGGCACCTCGGGCCTGTAATGGGACTGCTTTACTTTTACCTTTATGTCCTTTATTTCCTTTATATTTCTTTCATTCTTTTTACCATCAATGTTTGCTTCCAGAGACCGCCTCTGTGGTCTAGTGGTCAGAGTTTCTGGCTACAGATACAGAGGTCCCGGGTTCGATCCCCGGCGCTACCAAATTTTCTGAGTAGTAGTGGGTCTGGAACGGGGTCCACTCAACCTCGTGAGGTCAATTGAGGAGCTACTTGAATGAAAAAAGTAGCGGCTCCAGGTCTAGAAAACAGAGATTAACGGCTGTGGG
>Ga0123352_10014675_pt1 | contig 12476 bp, 4 predicted proteins | sample TergutLab28metaG_FD_89700 | JGI IMG/M metagenome (GOLD analysis project Ga0123352, IMG submission 89700) | Labiotermes labralis P1 segment gut microbial communities from Petit-Saut dam, French Guiana - Lab288 P1 | ecosystem: Host-associated > Arthropoda: Insects > Digestive system > Gut ... | reverse complement strand
TATGTACCATGTTTAAAATATTCAGTACCTATATTTGTTGAATAAATATATAAAATGCAACTTTAGAGGTTAGCGGTGCGGTACGACCACTATAGTTGACATTAGGCGTCAAAAGGTTAAATAGAACGTCAAAACCATTTAATTTACAAATATAAAATGTTATAATTTATATAAAAATTTAAAATCTGTTTTAAAATATGAAGTATTGATAAAATGATATGTGCTGAGTTGCGTGTTGATGTCCTGTGTATATGGCGACACCATCCTGAAATTTACATTTCTGTATACGCTTGATGGTCGTATTTCTCGTAATGTGTTTATTTCGTCTTTCAGCATTCCCTTGTTGTCCGCACGTATTTCGTTTCGTCTTTCTTAATTCTTTCTTTCCTATTATGGACGGAATATTTCCCTTCAAGATAAACCCCAGAACACAGTACGGACAAAATCGTATTCACAAAACAAACAGTATTCATGCGGAAAAGTTTTCTTTCCTTTTCCAACAGATAAGTTCACGTTATTTTAGACACTGGAGACGAGAGAATTTTTCGGTTACAGTAAGTATAATTCGGAGTCCATTTTGAACAAGTCTTTACTGTTGCGTGCAAAGCTAGATCGTCTGGTTTAAAAAGCGAAGGGGTGGCAGCTCTGAAATATTCTGACGTCAGCGTGGACGCTATATTTACCCGGACCGGCTAGCCTTGGGAGTGTTGCCAGGCAACTCTGAGTTCGACGGCCAGCCGCACTTGTTCCTAGCTTGAACCGTCCCTTCCCCTCTACTCTGTAGGCACACACGTAATGTGTCTGGTATTGTTTGCGCTGCAATATCTATGCCTTTATTAGTTTCCAGGGGCGTGCAGAAATTGTCTTCTGAGATAAATTGTGAAGGCTATTTGCTGTGCTGTGAATGATCGCAGGAAAGGTCATTTCACATAGTACAAATTGACGGCAATTTATTGACGGTGATACTTCCGGGAGAGAGACTGCAAGTGCAGACTCCGCATGTTAGTGTCTCCACGTTTACGAATTGAACCCAGGCATCCTGATTTAACGTTTTGAAGACGGGCTTTCATAGATGTCGTATATAAAAATTCGGTTCCTACTTCACAGGTAACACTGTCCGTCTCCATTACAAAGACAATTAGTAGATGCAGGTTGGGAGATAGTTGTTGGATGTCAGAATCATGCACAATACATAAGTGCACTGTAGCAAAATGCAAAGATTCTTATTGTTGCAGCATGTGGTGCATTTAATTGTAAGTGACATTTGAAAACTGGCAAACACGCACAATATTTCCGGTGCTTGCCGTGACATTAAAGTGTTCACAACTTGTCAGGGGCGTCTGTGCTTTCAGTGTCAACATCAGTGCTGGTACTTATCGTACCCTAAACTACCAATCTCCGGTTACAGCAAGGGTACCGCCACCCGCGAAAATGATAACTGAATTCGTCGTGAGCCCCTGTCCCCCACCCCACCCCCACCGCCCCAGTGAGTAAAAGTAACGATTTAATTAGGGTTGTGGTTCAGTAAGACAGAAGCGCACCGCTTTTATTAATTAAGTTTTAATCTGTACTCGTTTATTGCAAATAAAATATTAATATTACCTTACAACTGTGTGAAAGTGTATGTCTCAATGGACGTGAACAAAATAAGTCAAATTAAGGATCATACTGCTTAATAGGTGGAACATGCCCACTTTCGAAACCTGGGTTTTATTTTCGAGGCGGCCACTCTTGTTTCTCTATCCACATCTAGTTTTATCTGCGTATGCTGTTTGTATCAGCGCGGGTAGAAAATCCTCATTCACACAAATTCGCTAGTGTATATTTTGAAGCTTTCATGGCCAAAGAATTGAATAAGACCGTGGACTGACTGACTGACTGTGTCTCCTTCGTCAGGGTTCTGATGTAAGGAACTCGATTATGGAAACGGATGCGGTCTCTGAAGCGTTGGTTAATTTGAACCACCTGACACCGCTGTCAGCCCAGACAATTTTTACTGAACAGTGATGATGGAGGCGGATTCAGTGTCTGAAACGCCGATTTGATTTGTACAACCTGGCATGGCTCTCGGCCCGAGAAGATTTTACTGAGATAGGATGTTCCGCATGGAATATAAAATTCAGGGAGCAAGTTTTTGGTTCCCCCCTCCCAAAGTAGTGTCTGAAGAGACTTAACTGAATTGCTACTGAAAGTGTCAGCTATCAGTTTAGCATCGAATGGGTTCCTTCTCCATGCAAATATTTCTCTTTCAGTTACTGGTATGCAGTCCTAATTTCGGAGAATAAGTGCGACTTAAAGTACGACGTGTCACTTCCTCACTAATACATATGTTACGTCACCAATTAAATCGGTTTGAAGTTGGAAACGTGTGGAAATTTCATTTTGCCATTTCACCGTGCCTTATAATGTTTTAATTTGCCGTTGAGTTGAGGAGTGTTATTGGTGCTGAAGTGATGCATTGAGAATGTCCATCTTATAATATACGCCACTTGAATATTGTAACTACGTACTGTAATCAGAGTCGCTGAACATGAGCAGACTCCTGTGCCTTGCCTCATTTAAGTACTGGTAAAATTCAGTTATCATTTTAACAACACGCGTCGAAAGCTTTCGCCTGAAACAGCCATCTCGGCTGTCAGAAAAACAATAAAGAAATGTGTTCAAAACCCATTCCTTCACACACCCTTGGAAACATCCTTGCATTTACTGTCATCATTTTCATATACTTCACACAACATTTATAATTATTTGTGGAAATTTCTGCAGTGCTGGGCCCAAAACGTTCGAAGTAGCAGCGTGCCTTTGCATCATACAAGTAGTCCCAGACAGCACCAGGAGATTTTCGAATTATTAAATCTTGAAGTCCCGCCTAACAGCCTGAGATATGTATAGCATGCCTCTTCAGTGCAAATTCTCACGCAGTTTGACCACTGGAAGAGATTTCCATTTGTGGCCTGCAGCTACAAATAATATCAAACTTCGCTCGCCTCCGCGATTTCTTTGTAGGAAAGTAACTTCCCGTTTCCTTGTTTAACTTTATCAAAAAATCTGGCGTGCATATGTTATTACGTGATCATCCTTAGCTGTGTCAATCGCCTGGTCCATCTGAATGACAGTTATTTCTTATCTTTTCAATCAGTGGCTCATTTAGATCCTCTGGTGTGTCTGAAATTAGGCGGGAAGCAGTGTCAGACAAAGGGGTATATGCAACGTGTTTGGCGCGAGGCTTGTAGTTGTAACTGTATGAATAGTTGCTGGAAGAATTAAATTTTCTCCAGTTGTGCGGGACTTTTTGCGGTGGGCAATGTTTGCAACATAATGTGCAGCGAAGCGTGATTTTGAACGAACGGTTGTACATTTACAGAGAAACAGCGTTTGATAGCTATATTTCATCTCTTCTTCGGATAAAGTGCGTCGAGGTTTGTCAATGAAGTCTGTATGACTTCGTTTCCAGATATCGTTTTAGTTCGCTTGGCTTCCTACTCTGAGCTTTTTTTTCCCGATAAGTGCCACATTAAGACCCTTCTTCTCCAGTATCAAGACGTCTCTGAAACCAAAATATATGTCACGGTTATATTTGCTTGACTGAGGCGTACTGTTTTCGGCTCTACATTTAGATTGATCGTCTTGGGCTTTGCTTTACCACCCAACAGTAACTTTTCCATTCTGAAAGGCTCGAAATTTAAAATAACGGAACATTTTAAGCATTCTATAATATAATCAGCTATGAGTACAACAGTGTTTCATTCACATTAACATTCTACAACATAAGCAGTTATAATATAACGTTTATAGTAGTTTTTTTTAACATTCGTACCGTGCATCTCGACATTATCAAAGTTTTATATATTAACCAACTGATGCACTAGTGAGTTGTCTTAAAAAACAATATTAAAATTTACATTAAAACAGCTCCGACATGTTTTGGTGTTACAGTTACACCTTCATCAGGGAGCGCATTAATTAATGCTTACTAAAGTTACAGTTGTTAAAATAGTCCATTAAAATACGTGGGTGTGTGGTTAATACGGTGGTGGAGTGGCTGCATATATTAGGTCCTTTTTGGTGTAAGTATGTTGCACTGTTCGGCAGTAGACTATAACATCGAAACATGTCGGAGCTGTTTTAATGTAAATTTTAATATTGTTTTTTTAAGACAACTCACTAGTGCATCAGTTGGTGCATAAATAAAAATTGATAGTTTACAGTACTGTTGACATATCTAGGAACCCTTGTGCCTCTGCTGGCAAAAGGAAGTAGATGGACAACCGATTCGTGAGGTTAGTAATACTCAAAAATTCGAGCACGACTGCAGTCAGTACCTGGAGTTAAATTTTCAAATATGTTACCTCTTCCACCCTCCCCTTTCGTTGGGAGTTATGACTCACAGTTTAATTACTCCTCGGTAACTGAAAAACTTGTTGTAGAATCAGAAGCTCTTTCATGCAGCACCGCCACTGAACCATGGCCAATTCAATGCATATTTCAGTTTTATTTTACCGAAATGCACATCTTGTTCTGCGAAGACGTTAGGCCTGCTTGACTGAAAGTCAAGGGCGAGAGGTTTTTTACCGCGTTGATTTCATTTTCGGCAGGTTTCGGTTTTCACATCTAGGCTCAGAGGTCGACAGCCCTGGGTGAAGTTTCCGTTTATTTTCTCCATACCTGCAGGTAAATTCCGAGGTAGTACTGCAAATTAGGCCACTGCTGCTTTTTGTGCATCCTTTCCAATTCATTATAAGGTAAAGGTGAACATGTTTGAGCCTCTTGAAGGCGTAAGGGAAATGGAGGTATAATTCCACGCATTTTAACGTGGTCACTAAGGGAGGTGAGTAGTCAGCTTCACGCCCCAGCCGCGTACCCAAGGGAAAGATTTCGCCGTACTATTTGAATAGTATTCTGGGTGGGCCCCAGGGAAAACGTTTCCCCTTGCCGGACTCTTAGCCGCAGTTCCTCGGCCCTCTAGCCAGCAGCCTGGACACTATACGAACTGAGCTATCCAGGCTGCGTTTTCCAGTTCATTATACTCTAATTAACCCCATTTAACGCTATAGAGACTGGGCTGTAGAGATTGTCGTTAAATAAATTATAAATCAGTACAAAACCTTACCCCACCAGACACTCGTATAGTCGATCGACTTTTGTAAGAAGGCGACGCACTGTGCTTAACTCCGAAATTATTTTTCTCTTACTTGACAGACGTTCATTATGGTGTCCGTCAAAACCTCTTGGTTGGGTGGTTGGTGAAGTGGAAAGCAAAACATCCGTCTGCTCTTGCTGCAGGCCACATGTCTGTTGCAACCTTGTTTCTTTCAGATGAACTGTGGCATAATACCGAATGTTTCAGCCTTTACTTATGCCTGGTGTTGGAAATACCCCATATTTAGACTAAAATGCACGAGGTGTACACCGTAGGTTGATAACCTTTTGCCGCGTCGTTTAAATTCGACATCTTGGTGGTCGGCTATGGCTCATGCGGTCAGTTGCCGCCCTGTCCCCGCAGAGGCCCGGGTTCAGTTCTAGGTCATTATGTGAGACCGTGTTGGATATTTGATGGGCAAAGTGGCACTGGAGCTGGTTCAACTGCGGGTGATTCGATTTTTTCCATCAGTATTATCCATCAGTGTTCCATTCCCATTTATTTATCACCGACACTAATCTTAGCACTTGGCGGCGTCGTTAAATAACACGCTTAACACACGCAACTTATGCTAGTACATACGGTTTAATTAATCTCTCTCCTTTCCTCTTTCTGGTTTCCTTTCTATAGCACTTCGTCCTTCAGATTCACTTTATACGTGTTGCATGTGGAGGACACAGGGCAAAAAATCGTTATCAACGGTTCTGTAAACCCCGTGGTCTTGATGTCCATTTCTTTTATAAATAAAATCATCATTACGGAATGAAGATATAGACGTCAAACAATGTCAGAGACTGTTTCCGTTAACTGTGTTAAATAGTCTATTGACCGTGTCGAAAAATTGAAATGAAGGCTGCAGATATTGAAAGTTGCATTTTACGTTTCAGGCTCGAACAGGGTATTGTTCGATGACCCCTTTTTGGGGAAAATCGACGTCTGTTGCCATGAAGTATTGAACCGGTTAGAATTAAAATTTAATTTACGTGATAACGCTTGCTATGTTGTACGGAAAGCTGTATGCAACAAGACGAAGAGGAAGACCAAAAATGAGATGGCTGGATGACGTGTCCACGGACCAGAGAAAGATGGGAATAAACGAATGGAGAGACAGAGCAAGGGATCGAGAGGCCTGGAGGCATATTGTAAAGGAGGCCAAGGCCCACCCCGGGCTGTAGCGCCATCGCTTGCTGTAGATACCCAATGCCCCACCAGATTTATTTTTTAAAGCCAATTTATTTTTACCAATTTGAAATATGCAAATAAAGAGACTGATATACCCTCAGTCTTGACGTTCCCACTATCTGCTTCATACAAAGAAAACCATTTATTAGTAATCAGAGTAGGCTATATAGCCTATCATCGATGCAAGGAACACTGAAGGGTTGTCCCCATATGGATAATACGCAGACGTCTTGTACTTTTTCATACCTTAATATTTACAGCAAGGGAATTAGTGCACCATATATATATATATATATATATATATCGGTGAAAGTGGTTGGGATAAACGGGAATGAAATGTGTTTAAATGCAACCTGTACATAAGGCCATATACATTACGCGTGTGTAATACATTTCTTCTGTTCACAATAGTCTGTCATAAAGATATATTTTATCGCAACTTCTGTTATCCTTTGCTATAGTACACGACGTAAAGAAGATCGAAGAAAATCAGGAGGGACTAGAACTGACTGTGACACACCAGCCTTTCTGTGCTGATTTAATATGTTAATTCGTTGGACGAAAGCATGGATGGTACTGCCACATAGAAAGACGCGGCAGCCATTAGATGCAGTAAGCAAATTTTTCTAGGGTTAATAGCCAAGAATATGGTAGTGCCTTGTTACCAAACTTCTGGACGTTGTTAGGTAAAGATGTGTCTCCGTTCATATATTTGGGAACGACACTCTTTCTCACACGCACACAAAATTAATTACAGTCACGAGTATATTAGGAGCAGATGATTTTCAGAGAGTAACTGATATTATTCAGACAGAATCCTTTGTCTCTCGCCTAGCATCTATGAACGTAGCTTTAAAGATTAGATTTGGTTCATGAAAAAACTATAAAAACATCTCCTCTCAGCATTGTTGGGATAAACAATTTAAAGACGATGGGCTGGGAAGAGGATTTAGCTGGCATGGGAGATGAGAAATGCTTATCAGGATTTGATTGGAAAATCCAAAGAAGAGGGACCGTTTAGAAGACTATGCTAGGTGCCAGGATAATAATGAAATTTGTCTGGAAGCAGTAGAGTGGGAGAATAAGGACTGGATTCTTCTGGCTGAGGACAACGAACAGATACATAGTCCTGAAACTGCAAGATCCATACAAGGCGGGTGAACATTCTACTAGTTGAGCGTATATTGTCATCTCAAAAAGAGTCTGTCGCATGGAGTATGTTTAGTTCCATTTAGTTGATTGGTTAGTTGTTTGGGTAGTTATGCTGAGTGTCTGTAAGGCTGTCTGTTGTTGTCTGTGAATGCAAAATTCGATCTGTCGCTCTAAGGAAGGACACAGAGTGAGGGCGTTTGAGAACAGGTTCTGAGCGGAGTGAGACCGACGAGGCATGTAGCACGCGTGGGATATTTGATATTTTAAAAGTTCACACAGTTTTAGTCCGAAACTCTGACAGCAATATTTTTCTTTAAACAACAGAGTGTAAATCTTCAAGTAAAACTGAAGATAACTTAAAAACGAGAGAGGCAGTGTACGTACAACGTAACATTGAGGCACGTTCGTACAACCATTGTTGCAGCGGAAAAGCATTAAGTATTACATAATCTTAGTGTGGATTTGTTGCTTTATGTATCCAACATGCAATGCGAATGCGCCAAATTGTCATCTGTGGCCTGCCCGGCTCTGTAGCATTTTTCCACACGATTTTTGAAAAATGTTGTTGAACATGAAATGTGTGTTTTGATTTTCTGTACAAATTTTGTGTGAAACATTTTTAATTCTCAGAGGAACTGAGCGAGGTATGATCAGAAATGTATATTGGTCTTTATTATTCTTGTCCGATTTGAATGAAACTTGAATTTTCTCGACAGATAAAAAAAATAATAAAACATAAACATTTCATGAAAATTCGTCCCGTGGGAATCGATTTCCTGGCGGACAGGCGGACAGACGTGACGAAGCTAATAGTGGCTTTTCGCAATTTTGCGAACGCGCCTAATGAATATGAGTGGGCAGATTGAGTTGGTCTGGATCAGATTTGGTTCCGTGGTGGACTTGTGAACTTGATAGTGAAACTTCGGAAAGGTTTCACTTTCCTGCACAAATACATTCGTGATTATTTGAAAGGATCTGTGTAGTTCGGTGCATAGTGCAAGGACACATAAACCGTGTATTTCAATGAACAGCCCAGGCCCACGTATACTGTCACACCATGTTTCGCATGGTTCTAACCCCAGGTATTTATGTCAGAAATTTGAAGTAGGTTAATCTGTTCAAAACCAGTTAATTTTGTGCGAGCGAGTCTAATTTTGGAAGGGACTGTCGTTACCCCTATGGGTTGTTGTGCACATGTTGTCTGTCAACCTGTTGCTAGGGTCTACAAATTGGGTCGCTGTAGCTAAAGTCACTCTCGAGTCTCTTAGCCACATGGTGCAGCTTCTCTGTAAAGTCGTTCTCAACGAATAGTGTTGATATGCCGAAATTCGGCAGCGTAGAGATAAAAGTGGGGTATTTTTACATTTTTAATACCCAGCACTTGAAATTAACATGTGCGGGAGAGAACCCATCTAAAAGTAAAGCTATCCCATTACAGGCCTTGAGAGGCTGTTGGGTCTCCAGGAGGTTGAGGTTCCCAGAATTCCTATAAAATCGGCACATGAAGGTGGCAGGGTTGTCAGCCCTACGCACCGGTCGCCTTTACCCCGCAGAAGATATCATTGGTACTCATTTCTATGAGAGGCCGAGTTGACTCCAGGGCAATAAAGCGTCAACCAATAGCGCCACCGCCTACGGCGAACCTATATAGCCATCGGAATACTTTTGTCATTTTAGATGCGTTCGCAAAATTGCGAAAAGCGACTATTAGCCTCGTCATGTCTGTGTGTCCGGCCATCCCTCCGTCTGTCCATCTGTCCGCATGGAACAGTTTTGCTCCCACTGGAAGGAGTTTCGTGAAATTTGATATTTGATATTTTTCGAAAGCCTGTCGATAAAGTTTAGGTTTAATTAAAATCTTACAAGAATAACGGGTACTGTACATGAAGACGAATACATATTTTTTATCTGATCTCGGTCAGTTCTTATTAAAGTGAGAAATATTTCAGACAAAAGTTGTAGAGAAAAAACACAATTTATGTCCAATAACCTTTTTTTTTTTCGAAAATCGTGCCGTTTATGAGATAACATGGGAAAATATTGTAGAGCCGAACAGGCCACAGATGACAATACGGCGCATGCGCATTGTGTGCTGAGTATCTAAGGTTACAAACACCCACTCAGAGTATGTTAGACTAATTGCTTGTCCACAGCAACAATGGTTGCACGAACGCGCCTCATTGCTACGTTATAGTACACTACCTGTCAAGTTTTTAGCGAAAGACCCGAATGATTATCAGTGAGCTGTAATATGAAGTGTCTGAACTTTAAATGAAACGTTGCAGCGGCACTGAGAGACTGAGAAAGCTGACGTTTCTGATTTGCAGTGGAGAGGTTCCCGGGGACATGACCGTAAAATTTGGCCACGACCACTTCCTTCCGCATCCTCTTCTTTTTGTCGCGTACCATCATCTAGTCTTTGGTCGTTTCGATGTTTGTACATGCATTCTGAGTTACTGGCCACGTCGTTAAAATAATATACAAATAAACAATACGTCAGGAGATATAGTGGACACCTTGCTGGTGTTTTGTGGCGGTTCCGAAATTAGTACGAAAGCATCTATTACCATTTTGGTGTTCTTATTGCCACAATGAAAATCAAGTATGGTGCATACATTTAGTTACTGCGGCGTTGGTGGTGATGGTGACCGTGACGAACAACTGTAGACTGGATGAGACGTGGCATTTGGTTAGTAATTTCGCATGGTTGCTAGGATATTATTATTTCCGCGAAACTAACCTGTTACCACTCTTATTCACATTGCTGGTACAGGTCAAACCTATTTATCACAAGAGTCCTTTCTTACAGTGTTTCGAAAACATGGCTCGTTCGTAGTTTGAAAATACAGTACACAGCGCTTGGAGTATCTGTTATCGAAAACGGAGCAAGAAATTGGTGGTGTTTACGTACACTTAACTACCTCTAAACTTTCTGCCTGTTATTTTTCCTTCGCCCTTCTCTTCGTATTTTATTCTCATGTTTGTTTGATTCGTTTTTCCGTCCCGTCATCTGTAAACAGTATCCTAATATTACCTGTAAAAATAAAGGTAAAGTTGCCCTTGTTTGAATTGAACACTACATCCTTCTACATACTGTCACCCCCCCTTTCCTTCCTTCTACGAATAGGATGGGAGATGTAGTTGATTTGAGAACGGGTCTGGACACTGTGGCGAAAGATGTCTGTTCTCGCCGGGAATTGAACCCCGATTCTCCAGTAGTCGAGCCAGTAGCGTAGTCACTATTCTAAACAAGACGTTTCGGCAACCGTTATTCGGCTGTACATATATTTTCATCCTTAGCCATTCACCCTCAACGCTTGTGTCCTCTTATGACGCGAAATTAATCTATTTCGGATATACATAGGGAGTTCCTAAACTGGGAGTCGAGGCTCTGTGCATGAAATCTGACGGTCATCGAGATGTGTGTGTGAGTTAATAGGACGTGTGCAGCTCTCGATCGAAAATGGTGTATATGCCTGCATTAGAATGTCGTTTGCCCCTACGAAGTCCTCGCGGGAGTCGACCGGTTGTCGACGCACGCGTGGTTGTAGTAGCAGGTTGATGCTCCAGCTCCAAAACCCAATTTTTCTGTGGCAAGAAAACCTTCTAGGAAATCGTGATAACATATTTGGGGACATTGTGTTTGCACGAAGTCAGTGATGTGGGCATGTCAGGTTCCCACCTGCTGTGTAATTACGCAGTTGTGCCAATAACGCGAGGTCGTGTAGTGTTTTTCATGAAATGAATCATGTATGAATGATAAATCGTTTCCTGGAAAACAAAGTTAGATGCAAGATTGTTTCGACCGAGAAGTTTTTCGAAATTCACCTGCGGCGTCTAAGAGCTCTGCGTAACGTTCAAGACCGGCTGATTCGTTGGAACACTGTCGAAAACAGAAACTGAATTAATTAGAAATGAACCGTCTTTATCGGAAAAATCGTCTAGGCCCGAGGAATCGCGTGCAGAATTATTCTAACAATCGTAGACGGTTTAACGCTGAAGGAGGAAATTAAGGACAGGAATTTCGCAGAAAATCGCGTGCTGGAATGTCCATTGTTTTCTGTTCATATAAATGTATTGCACAGTCTACTGTTCTGCCTGGCGGCCGGGATCTCAGAGTGGGTATAGCGAGTTCGAACTCCGTTTGGGGGCGAGATTTTCCGTGCCCGTTGAGACCGGTCCTGGGGCCTGCCCAGCCTCGCATAAAGGGAGTGCCGGGGCTCTTTCCCAGGGCTAAAGCGGCCTGGCGTTAACCACCCGCCCTCATCTGCCGCCGAGGTTAAAGAAACAGTAGTGCTATACTTCTACTCCCACTCTGGGCCTTCATGGCCTGTTATGGGGCAAACTTTATTTGACCGTACTCTTCTGCCTAGAATAGCTGAGAAGAAAGATTCTCTGTCTTGGCAACGAAAAGGACAGTCGAAAAGAGTGTGCAGAATGTGGTTGGGCACTGTAGAAAGAAGGGAACGGAAGAAAATACGGTTACACAACTCTTTGTATTTATTGTATCAAAGGCGAATATCGTGTGACCTGTGGCCTACAGTTGTGTGGCTGTCCACAATACGTCAGTGTGCAGCACTTACTTGCTTGGCTGGTGGGTTGATTTTGGAGTTACTGAACGATTAGAGAGGATGAATACTAATTATTATTGCGAAGGAACGTGGGAAAAGAAGATCGTGACCTATCTTACGGTATTGCCGCAGTGTTTGCCTTGTGAAACAAGGCAAAAAGGAATCAAGCACATCTGACCGTATAGCTTCTTGACTCACATTAATTGGACTTACTTACTTACTCCATGGTGCAGAGTCCTTCTTGAGAAGCTAACTGGTTTGCAGCTAGTCAAGAAATTCCCCCCATTTTATGGAACCCGAAGGTTCACTACCGCACTCACAAGCGTCCGCCACCTGTCCCTATCCTGGGCCAACCCAATCCAGTCCACATACCCACATCCCACCTCCTGGAGATCCATCCTAATATTATACACCCATCTACGCCTAGGTCT
>Ga0123352_10014674_pt1 | contig 12476 bp, 10 predicted proteins | sample TergutLab28metaG_FD_89700 | JGI IMG/M metagenome (GOLD analysis project Ga0123352, IMG submission 89700) | Labiotermes labralis P1 segment gut microbial communities from Petit-Saut dam, French Guiana - Lab288 P1 | ecosystem: Host-associated > Arthropoda: Insects > Digestive system > Gut ... | reverse complement strand
TTCCGGGTGGGATTTTTCTATGAATTGTATGGTGGGGGGGGGGGGATACTAAAGTCTGTTGATGAAAGTGACATTTTGTTAAAATCAGACAAAAATAACAGACATTTTATATGAAGGCCTCTGTATGTTTGTGAGTACTTTAGTTGCTAACCGTACCATCGTTCCCTTCATTATCGAGGTTATCAATATGTTTATGGTTCCTGTGGTTGCCTTGGTACTATGGTTGTTTTCTGTTATGCATAACGTCCACACTGGATTTGGGACCCACCTAGATGCCTATTACATGGGTACTGAAGTGTTTTTTTTCTGGGGGCAGAGCGGCCGGGGCTTGATGTTCCCAACACACCTCCATCTAGCGCTGAGGCAAGGAACGTGTCGAGCTATGCCTCTACTCCCCCTGCATGCCACCATGACGTGTGCAGTGACAACTGTACCTTTCTGCATTTTTTGTATATTTCCCATGGTTACTAAAGTTACCATTGATTTTATAATTACCATGATTACCTTGGGTACCACAGTTTCGAATATTCATATGGTTACCTTTGCTTTCAGGCCCACCGTGGTTACCAATATTGCCATTAATTTGCTGGTAATCATGATGGCCTTGGTTACCGGAGTTTCGAATGTTCTTGTGGTCACCTTTGCTTTCAGGTTTACCATGGTTACCAACATTACCATTGATTTCCTAGTTACCGTGATGACCTTAGTTACCAGAGTTTCGAATGTTCTTGTGGTTACCTTTATTTTCAGGATTACCATGGTTACCAACATTACCATTGATTTGCTACTTACCATGATGACCTTTGTTACCAGAGTTTCGAATGTTCTTGTGGTCACCTTTGCTTTCAGGTTTACCATGGCTACCAACATTACCATTGATTTTCTAGTTACCGTGATTACCTTGATTACTAAATATACAAATGTTCCTATGGTTGGTTACCTTTTCTGCCAACGTTACTGAGGTTATTACTGTTTATTGGTTGCTATTTTTGCGGGAAACCTTCAGAGGTGTTTCGCTCTGCGAACGTACCCTGTCTCATTCTTTTCCCAAATCTAATCGGCCAACCCAAAACTAGATCAGGGCCACTTGTATTCTATAAGAATCGACCACGGGTGTAAGGACGAGCTGTTGGTGTCTTGTCTTTAACTTCGCGTGTTGATGTGGTGAAACTTCACTGTTGCTTAATATGATGAAACGCTTTGCTTGTGATAGTATGACCGAAATACCTTACATCCTCCAGAGCCCAGTTACATGCATTTCAGCTAAACATTTTTCTTTGTCACTAACTGATTCTCGTAACTGACATTCAGTTAGGTTGTTAAAATATATCAGGAAAACAAGACGGCATAACTGTGCTCTTTTGTAGGTTGTCTACTTAATGGTGAAGAAAGAGTATACATTCTGTGGTTCGTGTATTGCACTCTTAATAGCTGGCCATTGGTTCCAGCCTGTGGGCCGGGTAGCGTAGTCGGTATAGCGACTTGCTACGGGCTGGACGGTCCGGGGATCGAATCCCGGTGGAGGCGAGATTTTCTCCACCTGTCCAGACCGGCCCTGGGGCCCACCCAGCCTCCTGTACAAAGGGTACCGGGCCTTTCCCGGGGGTGAAGAGCGGCCGGGGCGTGACGCTGACCCCTCATCCCCCGTGGTCAAGAAAGAGTAGAGCTATACGTCTACTCCCCCTATGGGCTGTACGGCCTGTGCAGAACCTCAGTGCCTGTACAAGGGTGCACTTTACCTTTACATTATATGTCGAGTCCAGTCTCATTTGAAGAAGTCGTATTTCAGAAAACATTGTCCTCAAATTTTCCAAAAAAGTAAAATGCGTATTATACCTTTTTGGGAAATTTGAGGACAATATTTTCTGAAGTACGAATATAACTTCGAGATTCAGTACGCTCTTTTATATGTATGTATATATATATATATATATATATATACGCGCACACACTTACAAAAATAGCTTCATAGGGCTTTATTATAAGCCGAAATATGCAGCTCTGTTGTAAAACAAATCAGTTCGATTTATCAGTAAATTTTACACTGGAATGAGTTACGGTTTTTTTTAGGGGCGTTCGCAAAATTGCGAAAAGCGACTATTGGCTTCGTCGTATCTGTCTGTATGTCCGTCCATTCGTCCGTCCGCTTGGATTAACTTACATTTGAGGGATATTCTTGAAATTTGGTTTTTTTTTTCGAAAAACTGTCGGGAAAATGAAAGTTTCATTGAAATCTGACAAGACCAACGGGCACTTTATGTGGAGACTAATATATTTTTTTTATCATATCTCGCCCGTTTCTTTTTGGAATACAGTATGTTCCAGACAAACGTTGTAGAGAAAATGAAAAACACATTACGCGTTGAATGATTTCTTTTGCCTGTGTGAGGTAATATGAAAACAAAAATTTTAAAGATGACAATATGCCGCATGTGCATTGAACGCAGAATACCTAAGGCTGCACCCACACACTTAGAGTATGTAATGCTTATTGCTTAACCACTGCACCAATGGTTACGCGAATGCGCCTCAGTGTTGCGTTATACACTTCGTGTCCTGTGTATCTTGAAATGTTTACTCGCCGATGATTCGGTTCACTTTTCTCGATTTCGTGTCGTTGGTTGAGTAAGCTTACACGGGAGTGAAGGTATTCGGTTTGAATATCCAGAATTTTCAGATGTCAGGCAATATAAGCCTGAGGCGACTGACATTTGCAGTACATTCCGCGTGGCTTTTCTTGAGTGACGTGGTGAAAGTGTTGTTTGAGCCGTGCAGTGCCACAGTTTTGTGGCTATAAGAATGTTCATGACCTGGAGTTTCACGCGGTGTATATTTCCTTCCGAAGAAAGTGAAAATTGAGGGCAAACCGTTTGTCATTATCACAATAGACAGTATGTCTGTTCAAATGCAAACGATTGAAAATATTTAAAATTAGGTCTTTGATTTAATGACACATATTTACCTTGTGTTTTGGAACAATAAGAAAATAAACCAACAATATATTCTAAGGAATAATGAGTGGCGTTTGCCGTAGAAGAGGGGACATAAGCTCTCTCGAAACGTCGGCAGTCAACTACCAGCCTACGCCAGAAGTGCGAGCACCTCAGCTGCACCGCCCCCGGCAGAACCCTGAAAATTGCATATTTTAAATTTAAAGTTTTCTGAACTTATTGCTTCGATCTTGAGGCTCCAAGAGACCAGGAGTATCATGAAGGTGACGGCAGCAATCTTCTTCAAAAGGTTGCTATCTATTTCTCAGTCTACTCGGCGTCATATCCCAGAAGACTTGAGTCTTCGCTATCATCTCACTGAGAACATCGAATCTTCTACGGCCATTTAAAACTAATACTTACGTTACAAAAACTGGATGCTTGTGGGAATTGTGGTTGCAGTGGTGGTGACGGTACTGGTGGTGGTGGTGGTGGCGGCGGCGGCGGTGGTGGTGATAGTATTAGTATTAGTAGTTAGTAGTAGTAGTAGTAGTGGTGGTGGTGGTGGTGGTGGTAGTAGTAGTAGCAATATTAGTAGTAGCAATAGTTGAAGAAGCAACAGCAGCAAATGTTGAGCGACAAATGTGTGTTGTGATTTTTTTTTACAACTTTTGCCTGAAACATTTCTCATTATAAGAAGAACTGAGCGGGATTTGTGTAAAGTGCTCATTATTCTTGTCAGACTTTAAAGAAACTTGAATTTTCTGGTCAGATTTTCGAAAAATACTCAAATATAAAATTTACTGAAAATCCTTCCAGTGGAAGCCGAGTTGTTCCATGCGGACGGACGGACGGCCGGCCGGACGGCCAGACAGATATGAAGAAGCTATTAGTCACTTTTTGAAATTTTGCGACCGCACTCAAAAATCGACTGATAATAACGCTCAGATCTACACCATAAAACCGAATGTTGCGATCGAACGGGTTGTAATCCTGCTTTATTTTCGAGAGGTTCCAATTCAGATTCTCGGCTGGTGACCAGGTATCTTCGTGGAGGCATTCGGTTTTTTCTTCAGTTCTTCCAGGCCAATACCGGCAAAGTAACTCAGATTTGACCATGAACGCATCTTTCCACATCTTTCCCAGTTCATTCTTTGCTAATACCATTGACGCCGTCTCGTCTGAGCTGTTGATGAGGCCGTAAAATAAAACGTAAATCAGTTATTAAGAAAAAGATGAACTAGCAATAATATGGCCATCAGCGCACATTCGAAAAAAATAAATAAATGATTAAAATCATATCAGATAGAGTAAAATGGGCCTGCGCTTTTCTGGGATGTTCCGGGGCATGCGTTCGTAGTTGGTTAGCAACGCTCCGGGACAGGCTATTGGTCCCATCTTGAACGGTCAAGCAGTTCAAGAAAAAATCTCGCATCAAATATGCATATTGGGATTCTGAACAGTAAAGAAGCATAAGTTGGCTGGGGTAGCTGAGTCGATATAGCGACCGGCTACGGTCTGGAGTGTCCGTGGATCGATTCACGGTAAGGGCGAGATTTTCCGCACCCATCCAGACCGGCTCTGGGTCCCGCCCAGCCTCCTGTACGGTGGGTACCGGTCTCTTTTTCGGCGGTAAAACGGCCGGGTCGTGGCCTTGAACACCTCCCCTCTAGCGCCGAAGTTAAAAAAAGAGTAAATCTATAACCTCTCCTCCGCTTCTGTTGCTTCATTTCCTGTTCTAGGTGAATTTTAAAGAACCGTGTACTGCAGGAGGTGAGCACTGTGTCAGCAGTTCGATGGATCAAAGGAGCTGATCGAAATAACTTACTGAAGCAGTTCGTATACATATGATACTGCAGCACGATGGGCACCATCGTCACAGGAATACTCTCATAGAAATAAAACATGTGACCCATGTGTTCTGAACGTTGGATCTTGGTTGCAGAAATGTGTGACTCACTACAGAATAAACACCAGGATAATACCGTGCCGGTGTGTAACAGGGACGATCGAAAAGCAATAAACAACTACAAAAACATAACGAACCGAGAAAGTTGGCCCAAACCGTAACGTTCCTGTCTTTACTGGCGGAGGGGAGGGGAGGGGAGGGGAACCCGGTTCGATTCACGGACCGGACATCAGCTCAACCTGTCTGGGGACTTTCGTGATTTGGCTGAGTCCCCTCAGGTAATTTCCATGTAGTACCGAAATTAGGGCACGAGCGCATTACCCCACCTCCTCTCCAAATCATCATTCACTCACATTCAGTCATTCCACGGTTTTATGTTTTCAGTTACCGACGGAGTAGTTCAGTTGCCAACAGCAACGCAGCAGCATAAACAACAACAACAAAAACAACAACAACAACAACGGAGATTCTCAGAGTACAACCAACAAGCTGCAACGTTTCTCAAATTTATTTATTTCTGTAAGACGCTCTACATGTTTCAAACGGGTTTTCCGTCCATCATCAGGAGCACAAAACTGCATATACAGCGTCAGGTATTTGTCACACCGTTACTGCTACCTGCTGCTAGCTTGGATGGGATGGAACATCTCATCCAGGCTGCAGCTCCATCCTGATCCTGCCCGCAAGCTGTCAGCAAACCTGTATGACATATACCATTGCTGTGTGGACAGTGCAAAACTCCTGATGATGGACAGAGGAACTGTTCGAAACATGTAGAGTTTTATTCCAAAAATAAATTTGAGAAATTATTGCATCTAGTTGGTTTTATTATAAGAATATATCACGATGCACAGTCACCTGAACGTCGAAATGGAATTTAAAATCATTATTCTGGAAGATTCGTATATAACGGTTCACCATTTCCTCATTCTGTTTTTGTGTTTCATAACACGAAACACAAGGCATTATACTGTGTTACTTTCGTGTGTTGTTGAATACTCGAATGATTCTGATGGTGTAACAAACAAAACAACAGACGTGTTTTCCCCGATGCTGTCACTCCATAACTAGAATGGCATACTGTATACAGCTTTGTTGTCACCCAGTGCTGTTACCCCATAACTATTACAGATGTACTTTTATACAGTTATGTTGTGGCTGGACGCCATATTATAGGTATACAGTATACAGCTTTGTTGTTGCCCAATGCTGTCGCCCCATAATTGTAATGGGGTTGTTTGTGAAATGATTCGCAGTGTTATTTTTGTGCTTGTTAGTCGTATTGTACGCGATATGCCGCAGTACAAACTGCGCAGAAGTATTTGGTTTGCTAGCATATATTCACGGCCTTCGTATTCCTTGTGTGTTAGTGTCAAGTCTTTTGAAATTTCAACTAGAGTGACTGTGAGTTCCCATCTCCAGCTTTCATGACCGAAGACAAGCCCTCCATTCATCCACCCTTATACACGTACATTAAATCCCCCGAATGTTAGTGTGAAATCATTGTCCATGGATATGCACTCAACGAACCGCGCAGTTCTTTAAAATACGTTTTGAAAAATTAGGGTAGCCTTAGAGAGAGTAGTAATGATTGTACGTACCTCACCTGTACTTCATACAAAGGTAAAGGTAAAGTTCACCCTAGAACAGGCCACGAACGGCCAGAAGGGGAGTAGAGGTATAGCTTCACTCTGTATTTAACCTCGGCGCTAGATTAGGGTGGATGGTCAACGCCACACCCCGGCCGCTTTACCCCCGGGAAGAGATACGGTACCTATAGTATAGGAGGCTGGGTGGGCCCCAGGGCCGGTTTGGACGGGTGCGGAAAATCTCGTTCCCCACCGGAATTCGATCCCCGGACTGTCCAGCCCGTAGCGAATCGCTGTACCTACTGCGCTATCCCATCCCACCCCGTACTTAATAACGAAATTTTCTACATCCTCTGATATCAGGCATATCAATATTGCTATATTAAGAGCTACATATGGACAGTAAGACGAATTAATTTCAGTTCGTAAGCTTTTATGTAGCGGACAGATTGTCCGTCATTACAATTCTTTTCATATGCACTACGCTGGAAGATTTTAAACGCCTCGAAACGGTTACTAAAATATGTGACAATACTACTGGTAGGAAAACGTCAAACAGAACACTTGCCAAATGAAGGTTAAAAATTGGGTAACCTGCGTCCAGTATCGAGGGAAATGGAAAGATGTCGTTGAGAAGGCCATAACTTTCAACCACTAAAGGAAGTTCAGTGCCTGCAGAAGAAGAAGAGATGGCTGGGCGGGCTCCAAATCCAGTTTTGGAGGCTTTGGAGAACAGAAGAAATGTATGTTGCCAGTGTCGAGAACCAAACCATAGTTCCTCGGACATCTAGCCCCTAGCCTGTTCACTATACCGACTATGCTTTCGCGGCTCCCAAATAAACAGCACATAAACTGCGTATTACCAGTCACACAGGAACCAAGAACTGACCCCGTAAGCGTGTTTGTCAGCGGAAAGTTCAATCCGCTGGCCATATTTCAAGAGTGACTGCGCACTGGGTGCTGAATCGCTTGTTGCATTCCTTGTTCGTGCGCGACGCAGCTGCAAACTACGTATGTCATCATTCTGGTCTGTCATACGTCTTAGAACGTCATACTTCACAAAACGTCCGAAGGTAAGGAGGAGTGTTAAACAAACGCCCCTATGGTCATCCCATCTTCCATCTAAAGTCAGCGCAAATATAGATGCCTAATTTTTGAACTCTTGAACGTTTTTGAGGTGTTGATGACTATTTTACGAGAATATCTGATAGAAATACGGGCTTAAAGACGAATTAGATTTTAAATTTAGACCTCACGGCATCCTTCAGTTAGCGCTACAAGAGGAAGTTACTTACTGGTGAGCAGATGTGCCAAGACTAGGTCACCAAGAGAGAACGGAGGAGGATAGGATGCCCAAAAAGATCTTCGCTCAAGAACTGGAAGGGCGAGAAGAAGAGGAAGAACCAGAAAAAGATGGAAAGAGGACGTAGAAAGAGATCCTCAAGTGCTGGTAGTGAGAAGATGGAGAGAGTTGGTGGCAGATAGGAAAAAATGGAAGGACATTGTTCGACAGGTCAAAGCCCACAGTGGGCTGTAGTGCCAATGGAAGAAGAAGAAGATGTGCCAAGAGCCCCGTAAGATCTTCATGGGTACCATATTCCATCTATCACTGTGGTAGTTATGTTATTCGGACCCCCTCACACGTATGTATGTGAGGAAGTATGGCGTATTCCTTCTGACAGGAGAAATCCCCGGGTAAAAGTTCTGACTTATTTATTTATGTATTTATTTATTTATTTTGCACCGTGGCAAGGGTTCCGTGTGATGTGATGTGAAGTGGAACATCTAGCAATTCCGACGCGGTACATCCCAGAAGAACGAAGAAGTCAGCTACACGGCAGCGTAAGCTTGAAATCTCGCCACGTGCAGTCACGTCACGAAGTCCCGTTCATGCTCAATGACTTGGCGAGGATTCTGAGAGCCCCAAGCACCAGTGTCGTGTCGATTTTACTTGCCCGATCAAGAGGAACAGGGCCTCGTCACTGAAAACAAGCCTTGCTCTGTCAGTTTCTCTTAAAACTGGCCTGAGAACGCCTGCCTCTTGCATTTGTTATTTGATTTTATAGCCTGTACTACCCGAAATTTATAAGCTTTTAGAAAACACATCAGACTGTTGTATTTAAACTACTTCCAGTTGTAAATTGCTGTACCTTGTGTTGGGTCTCTTCTGGTAGCGTCTCTGGAAAGCACTTTCCTCACTCGGCCCTGAACTAGTGTGGAATAGTCGATAATACAAAATGCGTGTTCCTGCGCATAAGTCATTTCCACAGCACGTGCAGTTCTTGGAACTCCTCACAAAATTTTATTCGGGCGAACAGATTAAGAATGATTGGAGATTAGTTGGACGAATCGTATGAAAAATGAAGAAGTATGACACAGAAATAATGAATGGACATCCTTCGTAAAATAAAACGAAAGAAGACCAACTGGATTTGTTGCATCTTGCGTAGGAACTACCGTCCAAAACACGTTATTGACGGAAAAATAGAAGGGAAGAGAGGACGAGAAAGAAAACGTAAGCACCAGGATGAGCCTGAAGAAAAGAGACGTTGCTGAAATTTGAAAGAGGAAGCACTAGATCGCACTGTTTGGAGAACCCAGTTTGGAAGATTTTATGGACATGTCGTATGCGATATTGGGATTAGGAATGATGGGTTGGGCTGGGCACGTGGCTTGTATGGGGGAGGGAGGGGTTCTTGAATTTTGTTGGGGAAACCTCAGGGAAAGAGATCGCATGGAAACCCCACGCATAGCTGTGGCTGTAATATTAAAACAGTCTTCAATAATTGCGCCGTGAGAGGCGGTTGGATTTATATGGCTCAGGACAAGGACAAGTGTTGGGCAATTGTGACAATGGTAATGAACTTGTTGGTTCTTTAAAATGCTGAAAATTTCTTGACGAACTGAGGAACTATTAGCTTCTCAAGATGTGACTCAATGGAGATATTTAATTAGTTATATAGTGCAGTCGTTGCTTACGGAGAGGTGAATTAATTTCCGATGAGGTTTTAAAAACAAACATCCTTAATTTGTGTATCGCTCGGTATATACGACTTTAACGTTAGGTGCATGTTGACCGTTTCCTGAACTTTTGAAATTGCTTACTTTTTGCAGAGTCCCTTACGAAGAGGGTAGGAAGAAATGAACGGTCCCGACGTGTAACTAGTTTTGCATGAACAGTATCGCTAATTGTTTTGAGGTTGTAACGCTCCGGTTATGTCCGGATTCCACTCGTACAGCCTTGGAAGAAGGTCGGTTTTATTCCAGGTGTCATCATTCAGGTGCACCACAACGACTCGTTCCGTGTTCATTTTCTTACTGCTTCTGGTGTAATATTCCATTCTATCACGCTGCAACACAGCCGAACCCTCTCGTGTATTTTTGGGCTTGAAGTACAGATATACGGCTCTTAACGACGGGGATACATTCTAAGAAATGCGTCGTTAGGCGATTTCGTCGTTGTACGAACGTCATAGATTGTACTTAACAAACCTAGACAGTATAGCCAACTACACACCTAAGCTATATAGTATAGCCTATTGCTCCTAGGCTACAAACCTGTACAGCATTTTACTGTACTGAATACTGTGGGCACTTGTAACACAGTGGGGAGATCGCGATAGCACAGTGGTTAAGGTGCTGTGCTACAAATCGGAAGGTCGCTGGTTCAATCACAGCTGGTGTCAGTGGATTTTTCATTGACGCTATGGCCCTGGGGTCGACTCAGCCTCTAACAGAAATGAGTACCAGGAGTATTTCCTGGAGATAAAGGCGGCCGGTGCGTAAGGCTGACAACCTACCACCACCCTGTGTCGTCACGAAATCTGGGAACCTTAACTTCCTGGAACACTCTGGGCCTGTCCAGGCCTGTAATGGGACTGCTTAAAAAAAAAAGAAACTTGTAACACAGTGGTAATTATTATAATATTATGTTTTAATATTATAATCTTATGGGACCACTGTCGTGTAAATGCGGTCCGTCATTGACCGAAACGTCGTTATGCGGAGCATACTTGTATGAGCCTGGAGACTCTCTGTGCCTGTCTATCGGCATGTTTCATCTCAAAAGCTATTGAATGAATGTCAGTTACGTTTTTCTGTAAGGGAGTCTGCACGTAAGCCGTTAGTCGATTTAATTTTTATTCCTACTATGCCGCTTTTTAAGTTTCCGCAGCCGTGTATTTGAGATTTCCCCATCTGAATTTAGGTTGTTGTCTTTTCCTCTCACGCAGTCCTGCTTGTTGTATGCTGTCACAGGTTAAACATGATTGCTTCATTGCTGCAGTTGGAAAATGAGAACGGATATCGATGATTCGATTTTTGTGTTGTTAAATCTGAAGTACGGAGATATCTGTATGAACCAGAGGAAAGTTTAGGAATGAATGGAAAAATTCAGAGAAAAGCTGAAGTGTGCTGACAAGGCGCACTATTAGCATCCATCGACTGTTTTGTATGTGTAGGACAGGAATAGATCAATTAGCGTATCCTAGACGATGGAAGAGGCAGACCTTGCGGAATTGTGTGTGAAATGTGTGCCGTTCATATGAGTAACTGGCTTAAGACACAATCAGAACCACTTTGTTGTGATGGTCTGACCAAGCTTACGAACCGCTGAACCGAACGCATAAAAATTCAGGGCTATTACACAGGAAGATGCTGTCTCAAGAGACCGATGTAGGAACGGCTGTGTAGTGTCAACTCTTTCATTTCTTTATGTTTCCTTTATGACTGAACGGTCCAAATGCCAGTTAGAAAATCGTCACAAATACGCAGGAAGAACCAACAAGACGGGTGATGTACTTATGGCGTAAACGTTGAGGGGCGTTCGAGTAACCATTTTTACAGCGGAAAAAAGCAATGAAAGTAAAAAGGTAAAGTGCACCCTTGTACAGGCACTGAGGCTCTGTACAGGCCGTACGGCCCATAGGGGGATTAGAGTATAGTTATACTCTTTCTTTGACCACGGCATTAGAAGGGGGTGAGGGGTCAGCGTCACGTCCCGGCCGCTCTTTACCCCCGGGAAATACCCAGTACCCATTGTACAGGAGGCTGGGTGGGCCCCAGGGCCGGTCTAGATGGGCAGAAAATCTCGTCCCCACTGGGATTCGATCCCCGGACCTTACAGTCCGTAGCCAGTTGCTATACCGACTACGGTGGGAAAAAAAATAGATATTACATATCTGAGCGTGTGTTTGTAGCCCTAAGGTATCCAGCATGCAATGCGCATGCGCCATATTGTCGTCTGTTGCCTGTCCGGTTCTCCAGTATTTTCCACATTATCTCATAAACGGCAAGATTTTAGGAGAGTAATTACTGAACATAAAATGTGTGTTTTGACTTTCTCTACACCTTTTTTCTTAAACATTTCTCATTCTAAGAAGAATTAAACGAGATAAGATGAAAAATGTGTATTGGTCTCCATGTAAATTGCCCGTTATTCTTGTTCGATTTTAATGAAACTTGAATTTTCTCGACAGATATTCGAAAAATCCTAGAATATCAAATTTGATGAAAATCTGTGGGACCTGAGTTGCATGCGGACGGACGGACATCGCTATTTTGTGAACGCGCCTAAAAACAAAAGCACGTGACACAAGACAAAGCTCATCACAGTACAGTTCTGCGAACATTTGTACTTTTCTGTCAGGTTTACTGCTATGCTAAGATTAGTATTAGTCTGACTTCTTTGCGTGACAATCCCAGTGGCCTTGCAGTCTAGCAGTTACTCAATTGCTGGGATCGCGGCTTCGAATCTCACTGAGAGCACATTCTCTTGAGTTTATTCCGTGTTGTTTACGCTCGAGTGTGTGTGTCTAATTGTGTGCGATCTGGAAACCTAAACAAGGAGGCGGCCTAGGCCCGAATTAGGCTGTTGTGCCACAGAAGAACTGTTTTGCCGAGGCCCTAAATTCGTTACTGCCCTAGTAAAGAATGGGTGTCCCTCTGTGGCGTACCCAGGAATTTTGTTCGGGGGGGGGGGGTTAACAAAATTCATTTCGGGAGCCGGGGGGCGTTGGCCCCCTAACAGGGGGTTTGGGGGACACTGTA
>Ga0123352_10014670_pt1 | contig 12478 bp, 6 predicted proteins | sample TergutLab28metaG_FD_89700 | JGI IMG/M metagenome (GOLD analysis project Ga0123352, IMG submission 89700) | Labiotermes labralis P1 segment gut microbial communities from Petit-Saut dam, French Guiana - Lab288 P1 | ecosystem: Host-associated > Arthropoda: Insects > Digestive system > Gut ... | reverse complement strand
TTTTTTTTTTTTTTTTTTTTTTCGATCTAAGAATATTTTAATTATAAGGAAAACAGAAAAATATAAGAGCTATGTTTTATATAGTAAATATGTTAATATAAATACATTTTTAATATTTTATTATATGTAATTATGTTAATTCTGTTGTATTTCACTATGAATGCATTGTATGAGCTTTGACAAGTATCCTTAGTATGATATGCAGATTGTTGGATATGTGTTCATGTTCATGTATATGTGTTGAAACTGAATTAATGACAATTTCTATATCTTTGGTTGATGTAACTATGATGGATCTGTGGAAAAATAAAAATATGATGATGATGATGGATAAGTAGGGACAATTGTTGGAACAATAACTGGCAGGTTAAAACCGATGTATTCAATGAATGACCTGCCCCACTGTCACTTTGTTCACCAAAAATTCAACATGAACTACCTTAGGATTAAACCCAGAGTCTTTGCAGTAGGAAGACTGAATCTAACTACCTGAGCTCTGGCATAGCTATGAAGTTTTGTGTTTGTCTCTCATGTGTGTGTGTGTGTGTTACAATAATGTGATCTGTATTCCTCCCTGAGCTTCTGCAGCAGTAAGTATTGAAATAGAATAATTGGCTTCTTCTTTAATGACAGGCTGGATGAATATCAGGAGGAGACAGAGATGCTGAAAGCAGAAAGAGATCACTTGGAGAAAAGCAATGTGGATCTCATGAAGAGAGTGTCTGACTTGCAGAGCATGCAAACACCAGTGAGTGTAATAGGTACAAAGTTTAATACAAGAATTTGGTAGCAAAAATGTTGCATGAAGTTATGTTAGTACAGGCAGTGCCACTGTAGTAATACTACTGGTTATTTGTAAGCATATATTGTCATGGAAAACGTAGTACAGTATTTTAAGTACTGCCGTCTTTTGTCAGCCTTCAGATATTTACATGTTGCTCTTCACTGCCAGTATCTCAACGAAAGTAGGTGAAAGGTAAAAAGTAAATGAAGGCCCAGAGGGGGAGTAGTGGTATAGCTCTACTCTTTCTCTAACCTTGGCACTAGATGGAGGTGGGTGGTTAGCAGCACACCCTGACCACTTTGTCCCCAGGGAGGTGACCCACTACCTGTTGTGCAGGAGGCTGGGTGGTCCCCAGAGCCGGTGTGGACAGGCGCGGAAAATCTTGCCTCCATTGTGATTCGACCCCATATTGTCCCAAAAAAAGTTAGGTTTCTGCTGTAACTGGCTACAGTTGTAACACAGTATGTGCTCCACCATAGAGTCAGTCTATGAGTTTTATGTATGGTAGATCCCTACTTACTATGTCCCCAGGAAGTGTGTATTCATTACAATTTGTTGTGAAAGATAATCAGTTTTTTTTTCAGCCAGAAAATTTGTTACACACATTGTGAACACAACATAATTGGTGAAGCAATTTGTTGCTGTTCTTGAGATGAGTAGTTATGGTGTCACTTAGAAGTAGTCACAGGCACCTCTGTTTGCTAATACTGGTCCATCTGTGTGCAAGCAGTGAATTTCTGTCTTCCCCACTTGTGCTGCCTCATTTCAAGTTGTTACAGGCCATAACACAGTGAGCTGTGAGATATTTTGTGATGTTCCTAATTCTTGTTTAATTTAATTTAGTTTCTAAATATACTAACTACTTACTTCCTGTGCCAGTGTTTTGAAAATTTAAATTATTTGGGTGTTTTAGGGTTAGGACTTGTACCCTTTCACGTTAGAATAGGTGTTACAGTTCCACATGAATACAGAATTGATGTAATACAGTTTTTCAAGGAATTCATTTACTGTAAGTTATGGACATCTGCATATGTTTAATATACGAAGTTTTATATTGTAGGCCTACATCTGATTTTGGATAAACCCTGTTTCTAGTTTGAGAAGTACTGCTATGCATACTAAAATCTTATGTGACTTTTATGCTAATTTTGTATAACATGTTAACATATTCACAACAATTCTACCATGAATATGGGGGCAGCAGGTTTCTCCATTCTGTGGATACTTACACTAGACTGTACAGTATCACATCCCAGAGGGCTGCACAATAGTTCTGGCTTCTCTGTGTTCACATTGGGCAATAGGAATGCAACAGGACCTCTATTTAATTCACATCTTGATAGAAGTACTAATTCATGACATGGCTTATTCTGTATCATAAGAAATATGTACTTTGTCTCAAGCAGTTAAGGGTGGTGAAAATGAAAATGATGCTTACCAATACTATCTTTTCTTGTAAAGCAGTGAGGATATACGTAACATCCGAACACTCAGATGTGAAACAACTGTCAGAGTTTCTAAATGATGCATTTTCATGTCTGGATATTCAGATGATATAATTTTATCACACTGCTTTACAGAGAAATATGGTAATGCTGAAGGTTGCTTTTGTGCATATTGTGTATCTGTGACACCTGTTGAGAATTATTCTGATGAGGAGGATATGGTTCTCCATACAAACGGGAGTGCTCCACAAAATGTCACTCTCTCAAATATTACTAGTCATCATACAAGATTAACATTAAAGCAAGACAGTCAGTGTAGTTATACGGAACATTGCGGTGTGTTCACGCAACCATTGTTGCAATTGAGAAGCAATGAGTATTACACAACCTGTGTGTTTGTTCGTAGCCTTAGGTATTCAGCATGGAATGCACATGCACCATATTGTCGTCTGTGGTCTGCCCAGTTGTACAAACTTTTTTCACATTATCTCATAAATGGCATGATTTTTTAAAAAAGTTATTGAACTTAAAATGTGTGTTTCGAGTTTCTTTACGACTTTAGTATGGAGCATTTTTCATTCTAAGAAGAACTGAGTGAGATATGATCAAAATGTATGTTGGTCTTCATGTAAATTACCCTTTATTCTTTTACAATTTTAACAAAACTTGAATTTTCTTGTCATATTTTCAAAAGATACTCAAATATAAAATTTCACGAAAATCCATCCTGTGGGAGCTGATTGTTCCATGCGAACAGATGGATGGCAGACGGACAGACACGACGAAGCTTATAGTCACTTTTCACAATTTTGTGAATGTGCCTAACTACAGACAAAATCTTTCAGATAGATGACATGTTAGTGGAAGCTTAAAAATGTATGCTTTGAAGTCCATTGCAGAGTAGCTGCCTGGTGCAGGCAAAAAGCTGTGAAGGCATTAGATACTTCAGTTTTTGAAAATTATGGCACAGTATACCATTAGTTTGGCAGGAGCTACATTCCCTAGTTCGGGGTCTTCATTTGGATATTGACAGTTAACTGAGATGGTCAATAAATTTTCTGCTGCAGTGAAAGTGGTAGTCCATTACCATGTTCACAAAATGCCATTTTTCTAAGGTCAATTTCAATATTATCCTTCCATCTGTACCACAACCTGCCAAGTGGTCTCTTTTCTTAGGATTTTGAACCAGAATGTTTTATGCATTCCTCATGGTTTACGCATGCATGCTGTATGTCATGACCATCCCATATGATTTCATGTACAAACCTTAACAATATTATGAGAAGAGTTCCCCTTATGGAAGATCTTCATTATATAAGTCTCTCCCTCCAGCTGCTACTTCCTCTATCTTTGATCCTAATATTGTCATGAACATTTGTCTCAAACACCTTTAGTATGAGTTATTCCTTTAGAACAACAAAGCAAGTTACACCTCCATACAGAGCAAGTGTTGTAAGAGGGTTAAACTGTTGCAGTTTGTTACTGTTGTGCAGGAGATGTTGCAGTATGAGATGCTGCAGGAGAAGTTGTCTGAACTGGAACATAGACACAAAACTCGTGAGCAGAAACTGCAGGCAATTGTGCGTGATCTACTACGTCGCAGTGCCGAGCAGCGTGCACTCAGTGGGGAGGACAGAAATGCTTCCAGTATAAGGGAGAGGCTACTCGAAAAGAACCGCCAACTGTGTTTTTATCGAGCTGAGATGGACCGCATTCTTGAGACACTTCGGGAGTTCAGTAGGCACAAGAAACTAGGCAGTAAGCTTCCATCTTGCACCTGACTGAAACTGTATGTTATGTGACTCAAAAACACTGATGTTGCTCTTTCCCCTTTGTGTTTACCTTATTCTGTTTGCTTGTCTAAGTTTACCATCAGTTACCTAAACTAATTGGAGGATGAACATAAGTTGGACCACTGAAAATAAAAATAGTGAATAATAAAGGAAAAATGGCCTTTGTTAGCCAGATATGTGTGGGCCTGCAAGTAGTATAGATTATAATTTTTGTACATGATAAGATGATGGTTAAAAAAACTCACTATAACAGAGACAATAATGTTAAATAGATTACGTTGGTTTGGGCATGGAAAAAAAATAGCATTCCCAAAAAAGTATTATATATGAATTTGGAAGCAACAAGGCTGAGAGACAGACCAAGAAATAGATGGCAAGATGAAGTGAGGGAGGATGGAAGACTAGTTGGTGGAATAGGGTGGAAGGAAAGGATATGTAACACAGAGGAATGGAAGAAGCTCCGGAGAATGGCAAGGAATCGTTGCATTCTGCACGTGCCAATGGAATGAACGAATATAATCAGACAATAAAAGAAATGCATACAGGAGACTTGAGGTATTCATAGCAGTGCAAATTTATTGTGGTCTTTTGCTTTCTGTCACTGTCTGCTTTGGTAGAGAGCTACCACCCTTACTTCTGGATTATATGTTGTCATAATCCAGACGACTATATTGTGATCCATTCTGTATTGCCATGAGGTATCTGGCAAAGCCTTTGTGATGACAGCAATTAGCTATGGATTCTTACTAAAGGGATAGTGGTGGTGGCAGGGTGTCTCACCAGGAGCACTCAGAGCACAGAACTATTTCTCCCATCCATATAGGCCTGATATCTAAAATTCTTGGTACTTTATTTTTCCCTGTTTTGTTTGGCAAGTTTGACATGGATTAGGACTCTACTTAGGAGGCACCCATGGGTGGAGATTCAGTTTGTTTTCAGTGACTGGCTGTTGTTGTTGTTGTTGTTGTTGTTGTTGGTGGTGGTGGTGATGATGGGTTTATGAGCAACTGAAAGGACCCCAAAAATACAAAGGCATAGAAAAGATAATACAGAGACCTGTGTTGTGTGTGTCTTGCTGCTAGTATCTTAATAGAGTTGGTTCACAGCTGAGTGGGCACCTTACACCATTGCTGGGGCAATGGAGGAAGCATAGAGACTACCATACTTTAGACCTTGAAAACATGAGCTTTGCTTGTTTGTTATTTGGATGAGATAGGAAGATGAACTAATATTATTGTCATGAATAACAGCAGCAGTTGTGACACTGTGTGCAGACACTTTGAGGGTGTTCACCAGCTTGGACCGTGGGCACCCTACATTTCGGATTGTATTATGAGAAGTCATATTCTGAATACAGATACACATACACAGACGTAGAGACACATACACAGTATGTTTGTCTGTCTGTCATATGCCAAGTCTGTGGACTTTACTTCCAGAGAAGTATAAAGTTTTCCAACTTCTTTTCAATGTATGTAGTTTTTAGTATTGTGCTGTAGCAGTATTGGGTAAATTTGAGTTTGTGACAGTGCTATGGGCCTTGATTTCTTGCCGAGTGTCACCACATTTTGCCAATAATGACCACTTGACATTATTCACATGTAATTTATTGCATTTTCTTCCAGATACTGCACCAAATTACTGAAAAGTTCTCATAATAAAACAGGGTCCATTTTTTTATGTAGGCCATGACTCAGTGAGGTGAGTGTTATAGAAAAACAATTCTATCCAAGAGTGTGTGGACTGATTTGCAGAACTCATCTAATTAATTCTGGTTGACCTTGTACTGTGAAGTTATTTAAAGTAGCAAAATTTTTATTACAAATGAAATTGAGGATATGAAAGAATTTTTTATGACTGGAAATAAGAAGTGTACCAAAAAACCAGAATTCCATTAGTGAACCCTGCAGACCAATTTTGGATACAGCAGGTGGCTACATACATGTCTACTCTAACAAACACACAGCATCAGTCTGGATGAAATGTGTGGTCAAGCTTTAAGAGCCTGAATTCCACCACATGTTTGTTTTTGTGTTGTTTTATGGCTTGGAGTGTCATTTTGGCCAGCAGAGTAACTCTGCATTAATATCATAGAATAAAATTGGTCCATGCAAAATTTTAAGAGCCTTTTTTAAGTATTTAATTTGCAAAACTGGGATGGACTGAGAGCATACCGGCAAATGTTGGCATGCCCTCGACACACAGGTGTACACATATATCAACAAAAGCAACAACATGCAGGATTCAGATTCTGGGAATTACATGAGGTGTGTCCCAGGAAGAGAAAAAAAAAACCGTTCATGCAGGCAGCAAGTTAATAAACAAAGAAGCTGAAATTAAATGACTGTACACATATTCTCCCACCAAGAAAACAAAAATGCTAGGAAACAAGGAATGAAACATTGGCAACTCCTTGCTAAGGTAGTTTTTTTATTCTTTAGTTTATATTGTTAATTTTATTTCAACCCGCATTATTATCTCAAGTCTTGTATGTTTAAATTATTTGAGCTTGGTTCTGTTTAGAAATTATTAAAGTTTATCCAAGACAAAAACTATAAACATCTGTTTTCTGTTACATTCAAATGTTATCAGTTTTCATTCACTGCAGTACTGCATTCAAAGTCCTGACAGGCGCCAGGTATGTCTCCGCTTGAGCTAGGCCTCAACTGGGCTGCATCCTCTATGGAAACTAAACTAAAGCATCCAGTGCATCACTCAAAAATACATAGGTTTTAAAAATTTGGCAGTAGGGGTCAAGGAGTCATGCTTGTGGGGTATGGACCTGAATGACTCGGTTTTTCCGATCCTTGTCCATTAGAGGTTGTGCGGAGGACATTCTGGCCCAAATCAGGCCATGCAACAAAAGTTTTACACACTAACTGCACAGTTTATGATCTTCTAGTTTAATTAACTTCTTTCGTCTGAAGGAAGCTCTTTGGTATGGTTTTAAAATGTTTGTTTAAAATCTATACAGCATCAGTATTAATTTAATATTTTTCTCTTTTTTTTTAAACTGTAATAACAATTATATATGCTTTCATTTAAATTCTTTCACATTGTAATGCTAAAAAATGTGGAACATATTCTTCAAGAAGTACAAATTTTTTCAAGAGACACTATTGGGCCCCTGCTGAAACCAGCATAGAAGGGGTCATGTTATACACATAATAGTTACGTTTATTTTCTGTAACTGGTGCTTAGTTTTTCCTGTTTATTGGAATACAGTCATCTTGACTGAAACATCCAATGTAAATGCTGATCAGCTGCCTCACCAGGTGTTTGGTACCACATTTGGACAAGGCAGCTTGACATACTGTCATGTTGTTTTGTGCGTCTCCAGTCGCCAGTAACAGTTCCATCTTTCTGTTTGGAAAACTCCAAAACAGTCGTTTATCATGCACATTAACTTAAGTACTTCCATGTTGGACTTGTGTCTACTTTTGACGTGGCAGCTAGACTACACGTATTACAGTATCTGCCATCAATGGGCCATCAACTGTCGTTTTTGATTTCATCTATTCATGCAATTGTTGTGAGCTAGGTTTATACACGTTTCAGTTGATCATCTGTCAGCACAGCCCAAACAGTTCGGAGGCAGTTAAAACTGGTTAGCAGTCGTGCTTAGTTGAATCTATGATAGTGTGGCAGCTAAGGCATAGCCCAAGATGGTTGAGTGGCAATGACTGGATTCCTGGTTAGTCCAACATCCGAGGCACTTGCGTCAGCCCACTTTGATCCATCGGTCAATGGAATACTCCAGTGCTGCCAACCACCTGTGAACAAGAGAAAACACATTTGCAGAGAGGAACTGTAATGATAGAGGGAAATATGTTTGTACAGTGTGCGTGAAATGAACACAACTGGAAGATTGTGCCTATAAATTGCATGTTTAATGTCAGAAAATGTTCAGTAGATTTTGATGAAATTTGGTATTGGAAGTCCGTATTAAAAGTAATTTGGAATATTTAATTTTGTGCATACTAGTCAATTACATCTCATATCCATGCTGCAGGTTCCTTTTTGGGAAGTTTATAGTTACTCTGTTGGCCAAGAACTTGAAGATTCGGTACCACATTCACACCAGCCCAATTTGGGGAGCTGTAATGATCCAGTTGAATACAGTCCACACTTTCACATTCTGTGTCATGAAGACTCATTGTAATATTATTCTCTTCCCTAACTCTCTATTGGTTCATTTCCACTCTTCTATCATTTATTATCAAAATCAAGTACTACCATAAAATAATTATACTTTGGTAAATATCTCCTGATTTTGTTGTATCTGTGTAGTAACAATTACTGTTGTTCTAAACTCAGAACATTGTGTGTCTGAAAATGTCATCATTGTATTATTTCAAAATATTCTGTCATTTTTTTTGTTCAGGTCTTACCACAGAATCTGTATAAATCCAAAGGCCATTTTGGCATTTTCTAGTGTGATACATTTTTTTTAATGGCGATGGGTCTCCACCCAACTTGCATGCTGAAATACCAACACATTTTGGTCCATTGTACTTAACATATTTCCCAACAAACCTCCATATGTTAAGGATGCATTGCACTATGCCATGATCATTTTACAAAATACTGAAGAAATTTATGATGACATCAGTACATGCTTATTACAAAACGTAAGTTTTGTGTGAAACATTTTACCTCCATGGACAGGCTGTGTAACCTGTTCTATCCTTATAACTGTTCACAAGGTATTTAAAACTACAGTATGACACTGTTAATCATAGTGAAGACCCTAACTGTTTTATATCCATGTATTAATTACACCATGGTTTTTTAATGTACAGATTTGTAATTAATCTTTTAATGTTTTTACAGAACAAATTCTTGTACATATAATAAACAGCCTTCATCATGATTGATGGTCTTATATTATTATATTCTATTTATATTTATTACCATAGTGTTTTGAACAAAGTTCATATTAGAAATGCAATGGAAGCCTGTCTTGTTAATCTAATTTGTAATAATGGTAAATATACAAACATCAATTCTTTACATTAATATAACCTACAATACTGATATCTTACTGCAGTATTGTATATTTGTATATTCTGCATATCTAACAATGATGTACACCTATATTTACGTTTGTCTCTTATCCTATTTGATTCTCCCTGAGGATTTTATCCAAAACATGGAGGATAGTGTTTACCATGAAATAATAGCATGTAGGTAATTAGACAGACAGACAAATTGAGAGATAGATAAATAAATAAATAGTTTTATAAATATGTCATCATCTCAGTCAGTGCTGAATTGTCTCTCCAGTTGATACAATGTAAATAAATAGTCTACGATAATTATTTCAGTACTGATTTCACAAAACAGGATAGTTGGATTGTCTTGCCTCTTCTTGTCCATCTCTGTATCTGTATGGAAGTAGTAGTGTCTTTGGCGAGGTTCAGGGGGTAGTATCTCAAATGCAAACCGCTTTCCTCCAGCAGTAGAGTTCTGCACTCGGTAGCCATGCAGGCATGCCATACCTGCCAATATGAAATATACATCTTGAATAGCAAATCATATAGGTAAACTATTTGGTCATATGATTTAGTAAATTCACAGCAACATGTGACAGGTAATTTGAATTCCCTTTGTACCCTGTTTTCATATGTCTCAGGCTACATGCTGGAAGGTGAGGAGTCAGGATTTGACTCCCTGCCCTGCAGCAGGATCACAGTCACCCCTCCCCCTTGCTCTTCTGTTATGTGCTGACCAGATTTGTGGCCCACCCAGTCTCAGATATAGTGGGAATGAAGCTAACCACTCGTTCAGATATATATATATATATATAGTTGTTCACTTTCCATTGGATCTTTACAGATATGGAATCAGTCAGAATAGTACATAAAAGTGTGCAGGGCATTTGTCATAACACAACTAACAAGTATAAATATGTTAAGATGAGCAAGAAGGTAATGAATAAGTTAAGTTATACACTAAATAAGATCTTATAATTATTAAATTGAAATTAAATAAGAAATAAAGAACCTTAATCATTGGGATGTTGATTGATAATATTCATCCAGACTATAGAACATATGTTCTATAAGGTAACTCTTTCGTGTGGATTTGAAACGCTTAGCATCATTTGATAGAATTTTAATATTTAACGGTAAGTGATTATAGATCTTACTTCCAGAATACAGTACTCCTTTCTGCACTAATGTTAAATTTGTAGAAGGTAGATGTAAGTTGTAGTTGAAATGTGTATTCATATCATGGATTTCAGAATTGGATAGAAATAGTTTTCTATTCTTGTTAACAAAAACAAGTAATGAGAAAATATATTTAGATGGAAGTGACAGTATTTATAACTGTTTGTATAACTGACGGCATGAATCACGACTACAAGTATTTGTAATGATTCTTATTATTATTTGTTGAATTTTAAAAATGCTGTTACTGTGATGTGAATTACCCCCCCAAAAATAATACTGTACGACATGACTGGATGTACATAAGAAAAATAAATCGTTCTCAATACATCCAAAGACATGAAAGGTTTTATCACCCCAATAGCATAACAAGCCTTATTAAGTTTTGATGTTAATGCAGCAATGTGATCCTTCCATGACAATGTATTATTGATGATCAAACCTAAAAATTTAGTGCTGTTGATATTAGTGATAATTGAATTGGGCGCAATTATTTGAATTTTGATTTCATTTTGTGTTTTAGTCAAGAATTGCAAAAAGTTTGTTTTTTTTACAGTTTTATTACAGTTAATTATTTAAGTCATTACTGAATAAATATTATTCATAAATTCATCTGAATTAGTATTCGATATAATAATGCTTGTGTCATCAACAAATAGTGTTGGGTTAGCTAATTTGCTTATGCTTAATGAAAGATCATTTACGTATATAAGAAACAGTAATGGACCCAATACCGAACCCTGTGGAACACCATGTTTCACATGTTCCCATGTAGAAGATAATTTACTAGGTTTGCTATCTTTCATTGATATTCTCTGATATATATATTTTCTAAATATGATCTCATTAATTTGTTAGCTATGCCAGAGATCCCATAAAACTTCATTTTGGCCAAAAGTATTTCATGGTTAACGCAGTCAAATAATTTTTGTAAGTCGCAAAATAAACCACGAACAGGATTTTTTTTATCTAATGATGACAGTACATTGTTTAGAAGTGTGTACGTAGCTGTTTTGTTAGATAATTTTTCTCTGAAACCTTATTGATCATTTACCAATATATTATTATCATGTAAGTGACAATACAGTCTTTTATAAATAATTATTTCAATGATTTTAGAAAATGAAGTTATGAGTGAAATAGGTCTGTAATTAGAAAATTCAATTCTATCTCCCTTTTTAAATAAGGGTCTGAATCTGTTGCTGTGGTTGAAAATGCTTGGAGCTAGACCTTTACTCCACCTTACAGCCTCATGACATGGCATGGCACTTAATTAAGCATAAGGACAACTTTACATGATACTCTCTCTAGCTAAACAGTTTTCAGTATAACTGCGGCTCTGACAACTTAAGGTAAACAACTCTTCACATAAAGGGTTACAACTCCTAAAATAATCCACACACATCAGTGATTTAAACAATGGAGTCATGAGGAAATTACAAATGAATAATTAATACTGTATACATTTATGTTATTCACACAAATGCCAGATTATTATGATACTAAAGTATAACCTGTCTCGAAGCAAATGAGACAAGTAAAGTGAGAGTTCTCTGCTACTTAGATGTGAGGACTAATTAGCATAAAGCCTATTGAAATTTCAGTTGGGAAGTCTGGAGAATCTCTAGGTATGATTTTCACTTTCTGTCACTCTTATACATTATGGCCTTTGAGAAGTGCTGTGTAATCACTGTTTCACTGACCGTGTGTGCTGTGAACTTCACAATACAGCTTGATGGTACAAGCATTGCTGCTACCAACGGATAATTCTTAAGAGCAAAAGTGGAGGCTTCAATACCGACCCAAACATACGTAAATCTTGACGTTTTCATAACAGTCACTGCCATCTTGCATTCCTGACAACATTCCTGGTGACATATTGAAAATGGGTGGGGAAGCCATGGTCCTGTACCTGGTGCGTTTGTTCGACATATCAATAAACAATGGAACTATACCGGGAGATTGGAAAAAGGCACTCGTGGTTCCTATTTACAAAGGAGGCGATCGTACGGTAGTACAAAAACTATAGGCCGGTCAGTTTGACCTCAGTAGTGTGCAAACAAATGGAACACGTTATAGCAGGATATGTGCGACAAGTGTGGGAAAATAGTGATTGGATATATGAGGGGCAACATGGCTTCAGACCAGGATACTCGTGCGAGAGTCAAGTAATTACAGTTTGTCAGGACATATCAGACGCCCTTGATGAAGCAACTAGGCTAGATGCGATAATAATAGATTTTTCAAAGGCCTTTGATAGAGTCCCTCATGACCGACTGCTCA
>Ga0123352_10014669_pt1 | contig 12478 bp, 9 predicted proteins | sample TergutLab28metaG_FD_89700 | JGI IMG/M metagenome (GOLD analysis project Ga0123352, IMG submission 89700) | Labiotermes labralis P1 segment gut microbial communities from Petit-Saut dam, French Guiana - Lab288 P1 | ecosystem: Host-associated > Arthropoda: Insects > Digestive system > Gut ... | reverse complement strand
CTTATTTCCAAGGGTATCGGGGGAAAGGTGCTAAGGTAAAAAAAAGTGGATTTTATTTTTGAAAAAAAAAAAAAACACCAAAGGGCCAAAGAAAGAGGTTGGGGGGGGGGGGAGACGAAAGGCACGTTTTAGAGGCCAAAATTTGCTACTGCTTCTGCTCGTCGGTGAGCAACCGAGGCACAAACTTCGCGGTGACTCGCTGCACGTTCAAACCCCCCCCCCCCCTTAGAATTCACCGGTCTACCCTAAGAGCGGTCTCCGAAATAGTGCTTCGTCGTCCCTCGTTGAAGTTTTTGTGAATTTTATCCACGTTTTCGTCTGTGCGACCTGAAACCTCACACCTGTAATCGAAGCTTCTCAACGTTTTAGTCGAGCAAACCACTCAAAAACCTGCGTTCTATCCATAGCACTGTCATCGGAAGCTGTTTTGAGCATTTATTGCGTTTGGGAGTCTGCAGCAAATCTTCAAGCAAATGTCCTCTTCTCCAAACAGATCATTACAAAACCGAGGATCGCACTTAATACACACAACAATAAACACCCGTTCATTTCAACACAGAGGGTTATGACTGCAAACTTCATTAGATGACTCAGAAAATAGTGATGCCACCCAGTGACATGACGCTCTATCATTTTCCATTCTCGATCCTAGGGGCGAGTTCTGTAACTTTAGATAAACAGTCGTATCATGAAGTTGTGCCGAAACTACTGTTTTATGGGATGTGACGCCGTGTATTTTGGTAGACAGATACTCCCTAAGGAACCTATTGAAATATACAGCGTCATATCAGAATACAACAGTAGTACTGAAAATGTTCGTCACTGCACGTCGCGGTCTACCGCTCAGCACCTCTGTTTCTTAACCAAAGTCCTGTACTCAAATCTTGTCCAGAAGACAGGCCACTTTGAGATTTTGCATGGTTTTGTCATTCCCTGAAAGCCTCTGATGGAAATTAAGGCACGAACACTTTCTTCCACATCTACTGCCTTCCCTAATTACCAAACATCCTATCATTTAAGACTACACAATATGAAAATCATGCAATAAGCCATAAACTAATGGTTTATCTAACATAAAGATGTGTTCATCTATATAGCTCATTTCCAAGGAACTATGGAAGATGTAATGAACAGCTCAGTTAACAGAAGGCTGGGAGGTTATATTCCTTGATTCTCACTGAGTGAAACATCTGAAATTCAAATAATGCCTTGAACTGTCAACTTTCTCTTGTAATAAATTCAGAATTACAAAGCAATAGATGATCCATAGCTACGGAATAAGCTGTGTTGTTGACCTTTTCCTGGCCACAGACGACTTTCAGAGTAACTTTACTGTGTCATATGATATCACCACATTAAAATGTTGTCCGTTTTTTTTATCTTTAGCTGGAAGCAGTGCGCCAGACACAGCAATGAACCTAAATAAGTGTTTCTACAAATCAGACCCCGAGGTGAGATAATCACAAATAATCATGGCGTAATAAATACATGACCACAAAATACATTGAGTCATTTCATGTTGTGGTTTTTTAAGTGTATTACTTAATGACGTGGGCCGGGTAGCTCAGTCGGTATAGCGACTGACTACGGGCTGGACGGTCCGGGATCGAATCCCGGTGGGGACAAGATTTTCCGCCCGTCCAGACCGGCCCTGGGGCCCACCCAGCCTCCTTTAAAATGGGTACCGGGTCTTTCCCGGGGGTAAAGTGCGGCCGGGGCGTGCTGCTGACCACTCACCCCCTTCTAGTGCCGCAGTCATGGAAGAGTAGAGTTATACCTCTACCCACCGTCTGGGCCACACCGGGACTGTAGCGGGATCACTTTACCTTATTACTTAATGACACTCTCGATTGATCAAATTATATAGTGTCACTATGAATGAATGAATGAATGCAGCATTGGTAGATTGATTCTGACAGGGCAAAAGTGATTCTGACAAAAACCTGTCCCATTGCCAATTTGTCCACCACAAATCCCACATCGACTGAAATTCATGCCGACAGGCCGGCATCTAATAACATATACAACCATGTTCCTGCTATGTAAAGTGGGGCAGTGCATCTAAAACCCAATTAAATATGCTGGTTGTGTCAAACCACTTCTGGATTTGTTTCTGGAAATAATATCTTCCTTCTTGACTAAGCCACCCTCCTCTTTTTCTCTTCTACTGTGTGTCACTTTTTGTGATTCAACATGCTATCAAAGATATGGCACACATTTCACAGTATAGAATAAGAGCACTCAATGTGTGCATGATCTAGCAACACAGTTTACCCCAAAAATATTTACTTCCTTAATGGATAAATGTGGGGTGACAGGGCAGACATTCCTCAAGCTGTGAAAAGGAAGGCAACTCTAACACCTACTGTGGGTTCTAGACCCACCAGTTCTGTTCTGAAATTCTGAACCCAGCACTCAACTTTAAATTTAACGTTGTACATGGTGTAAGTAATATTAACTTGTAAATCTTTTCATTTCAGTACTTCTTCATTATATAAAGAAGATACAGGACGAAGTTAGGTAAGGAAATTTAACCAGGTATTTCCTGGATCATAAGCTGCACCAAGAATTTAGAAGACAAAGTTAGGGAAAAAAAAAATTATTCACATCTGAAGATCAAATGCACATGTACTTGTAGTTACTTAATAAAAAGGTAGTGCAGGATGAAGTTTATACTGGTCACAAAATCATCTACAATCCCTCTCCTAACCATAACATTCAAAATTATACCAGTTATTGCTATTATTAGGACTTTCACTTTCTTAAAACAGTCCAACATCGGTGCCCCAGACAGTATTACTGAGCCCACTTTTTTTTTGACTTCATGATTTTTTTGTTTCTCAATCCATGGACCTTCAAAAATCCATAACATCTAGAAGTTATCCCAGCAAAATAAGTGATATAGCAAGCAACAAGTTATTTATGCGGACACAAAATCACAGTTGTTTCAGCATTCTGTTACTCAAACCTTTATCTATGCATTTAGTTTCAGACACTTTGCAACAAAAAGAGCACTTATTTTGCTTTAATGTCTGTAATTCTGACTCAAGCTATGTTGATTCACATATTTCATAGGTTAGGGATGATCCAAACTGTCTTTTGTCTTCCCTACTATTGTGCACATTTTGTACACTTCTTCTCATTTAATTTGAAACATACAAAGTATGAAATCCTTGTCAGTTTAGTATGCACCCCATCAGAACAACAAACTTAGTTTCAATAAGCTCATTATCACTACATGCCACTGAACTACTGGGAGGAACAATGAGGCTTTGTTTCTCCCCCTCCAAGAATTGGTCATGTGATCATCACCAGCATCCCTCCAGGAAGAATGGGAACCTGTCCTATACAGGGCCATATATCTTTTAGACCATAAGATGCAGGAGAATTTTATACAGCTCTTTTCTGGGAGAGGGGTTGGGGGAGTGATTCTTATGGTCCAGAAAATATGGTAACTCCAAATGTGCAAAAAACAAAGGCCTCCCCCTTCTGTCAGCATGTCTTGGACATCTCCTTTCTCACAGCATGCACATTCAGTGCAACCATAACATCAAATTGTCCCTCAACAGCTACAATGTATAAGAACGGATCAATGAGATTGTTATAATCTGTACTAAGGATGGAAACTGTGAAGTTTTCCACTGAATTTTCAACAGACTTTGTGCTACCACAGGAACTGACACACACATTGAACTTTCCCTGCCATTTTGTGTCAAAATACAACATGCTGAAAGTGTGCCTGGCCCCACAAGTTAAAGTAAACTTGAACAGAAATTTATCCAATCTAATGGACCCTAGAAAGTAAGTTTCATATTCTTAACTAATGATGAAGATACAGTGACTTCCAGAATGCTGTGATTTAACCAAGAAATGGAACAATAAAAATGACTCAGTAGCCTACGGTCCAGAAAACTTGAATTATCATAAGATTTAATTTTTCATGGCTACATTACTTGGGTGACCACTTCATCAATCTAGAATGAATGTACTGATGACTCTCCATCATTCCAGCATCAGGGATGAATTAGATCACTTGAGAACCTTTTGAAACCAAATTTATGCCATTTTTATGGTCAGAGAAACTTTTTCCAAAACATAGGTAATTTGTAATATTTCCTCAACATGAAAAAGAAGAGGGCAAATTATGCAGATGTTGACATTCTGATAAGGAAAACTTTACAGTGATTCTAGCCAATATTCATTCAGATTTGTGTTTCAGGTTGCAGCCGTATCAGTCCGACACTTGCTGATGACCTCCAATTTCAACTTTAGCTACAAGATGAAAATCTTATAGCCCTGATTTTCTTCAACATCACAAAATATTTCCTTCCCTTAGTTTCAGATTTAATACAGTGTATGCCACATGTTTCTTCATACACTACTGTCTCCTTAATATATTACACACGTAAAGCTATAACCTGCCAATGGGCACCTCAAGTTCCAAGCAATATGTAACAAAAGTAGTCGTGATCAATAAAACATCAAACAGTTACCTGCCACAGCTAAAAATAAATATTATGTTAGTGTAGTGTTATCATAGAGGCTTTATATATTTCAGGATTTGTTGCATGAGAGTTGTGCAGCCAAAAATTTTTATACACAGACATACAAAACTGAAAACCTAGTCAGGCATAATTAACTGTAAAATAATTAGCTTCTTTTGGGGAAAATACACAAATAAGCAAATTAAGGCAAGTAGTAATACCTCTGATATAATCAGGACACGTCCAGTTCAAATCCTCGCCAGAATGTGGTTACCTTGTTTTTAATGCAGTTAAACTTGTTAAATGTGTTAATGAAGAATAAATTGTTCTCTTTTGGGAGTCTGATGCTATTTTTCGCATACTATGCAAATCTAAAGTTCTTCAAAAGCAGATTAACCACTAAAAGTTCGAAATAAAATTATATAGAACAGTAATAAGACCAATAGTGAAAATATAATTCAGAAACTGCTAGTCTTTGAGAGGAAAATCTTAATACGAATATTTGGGCCTATGAAAGAAAATCAAACATGGAGGATTAAAAACAATGAAGAACTGGACAAACTGATAAGCACGAAAATATACTCAACTACATCAAAGCCCAGAGACTAAGCTGGTTCAGCCATATACAAAAAATTCCTGAAGTCAGGGCAGCTAAGAAGATATTTAAATGGAATCCCTTAACCACGAGACCAAGAGGAAGACCCAAATATAGATGGGAGGACAACATCATACAGGACCTTGGTCAAATGAAGATGAAAAATTGGTTAACCTGTGTCCAGGATAGAGCAAAGTGGAAGGATGTCGTTGAGAAGGCCAAAACCTCCAATTAAAGGAGGTTCAGCGCCTGAAGAAGAAGAAGAACAAGAAGGGGAAGAAGAAGAAAAAGGAGGAGGAGTAGGAGGAGTACAAGGAGTAGGAGGAGGAGGAGGAGGAGAAGAAGAAGAAGAAGAAGAAGAAGGAGGAGGAGGAGGAGGAGAAGAAGAAGAAGAAGAAGAAGCTATTTTTTAACCCATATGGGGTGGCTTATCTGACAGAATTATCCCACTGCACACAGAAAGGTTTAATAACGTTACTTTCAAACAGAAACAAAAATTTAAAACATGAGTACAACTGTAACAGCATACAAGTACATCAGACATTTAATAGACATACCATTTAAAAAATTAGAAAGTATAAATGGTAACTTAAAATATATACAAACAACAGAACACAAGTAAATGTTTATTTATACACTTAAATACATTCTGGGTTAAGAATTTCCGTACTGCCAACATAAAAATATTACTACACCCATGTCATAACTAAAATGGAGGCTTCATTCCAGCATAGGTATTTCATCCAACATGAAGCTGTTTATCCCAGCTTTCATCACTACACAGCAGAGTGGCCCAATGGCATGGCCAAGCACCGACGACAATTCATAACCCTATCAAATCAAAGTTACAAATTGCATCAGTAATTTCAAAAAACAAAGTAGTGGGTAACACCCAAAATAACAGTCCTATCTATTGTAGGGTATCATCATCAAATGTTTAGAAACCATTAATTAATGTATGGACTTACCTCCACACAAGTAAAACAAGACATTTTTGTGTTATAACATGAAGTGGTAAACCAATGAAAACAGAGAATAACAAAACATGCAAGTTCTTATGTTTTTGCAGCATTGTAGCTGAGGGTTCCATTCGTCTGGTATACACATAGTTTGAAACGTCATATCCCAGAACAAAATTTCCACTATCCTCAAAATTTCAGGGGTCGATAGGTCATATGGGAAGATTATTCAAGGACACATCAACCCATGAAGGTCTCTTGCCCCAGCAGCGGCAAGAGATTTTTCACTTGTCCAAAGCACCCAGAACAGCTCTGTACCAATCCAACCTCCTATTCAATGCGAACTAGTGTTTTTCCCCTAGAAATACAGTGGCTGGGGCATGAACCTGAGCTCTTACCTCCATCCTGTGCTGAGGCTAAGAACACATGGAACTATACCTCTACTTCCACATGCTTCCATGGCATGTACAAGAACAACTTTAACTTTACCTTTTACAAAACGAATCTTACAGCATTTCACCATGTATGGTACAATACTCAATACTGTAAGGAATGACAAATGTACAAGCCTTACAGCAGATACTTACCTGACTGTTATCTGGTGAAGTTGGAAGCATACTGACTATTGAAGCCTGCCGTAGCTGTGAATGGAAAACAACACGTTATATTCAACACCACAGGACAATAACGAATCAGCCATTCACTTAGATAGACCAAGGAATGTGTTAACTACAAGGCAGCTATATTAATTGCCTGTTAAGTGTTAGTAGAGTCCAGTTGAAATGTGATGGCACACGGCGACACACTGGAGGGGAAGTGAAGGGGAAACTGACGAATGGAGTGGGTAGCCAGTACTCTTCACACTACCTCGCAATATGGTGTATCCAACATTACTACCACTGTGTGTACGCCTCGGCTGCCAGTAGTTGACTGAACTGACGCCCCCGCTGATTTCAATGGACTCTTCCATTTTGCTGAAAGACAAAATCTGGTTTCTGCGCGTGTGCCATCATATTTCAAACACAGTCTACCAACATGAGAGCTACCCACATGGTAAGAACTGCAGGAATGGCCTTACCTTTACTCTTACTTGGCATGATTTGGGGACTTGAGGGCAAGATATAAACACTTCCAGAGACATTTTAGTGGAAATGTGTGAAGATGTATCACACTTCTGACACAGATATTCTTTAGGACCTAGCTCTACCAGTAAGTCATTTTCACAAATTCCACACACTGGCCATGAAAATGCTGTTTCTTCATCTACACTGGCAACAGTTCCTGCAATCAAGAGAAGCTGTATGAATAGATTGATAGCTTGATTAAACAAAGACATACTGTGTTGAATTCTTACAAATTGTGGTCAAATATAAGTACAGTCAATTCTGCTATAACACAACAGATGTATTCATGTGAGAGTTCATGTTATGGAAAATCATGTAACAAAAAGAAAAAAACAGTAATAAAAACACGTAGGGTTGACTTTAAAAATCCTTCACACTGGTCAGTGAAATTGTGTAATAGCCAACATGCACAGGCAAAGTTTCTGTTATACAATCACTGTTTACCTAGTTATCAGTAACATTATAGCCATTTTGCATTAACAAGACACGGGTGCAGAACTGACAAGTATGATATCTGAAAACAACAGAGGCAAATCTGAGTAATAATAAAAATTGAAAACAGATTACAGCTGGGAAATTCAAACTATCATAAAGTGTAGCAGCTTGTCTGTTCCTTCCTTCTTTGGAAAATGTTATAAGGATAAATGGCAGCTTCACATTAAGGGTTATTAAAAATGGCATTGTGATTAATTAAGCACCACGCCATGAAGGTGTATGGAGAAGTGGAAGTACAACTCCTTGGCATTAAATGGTGATGATGGGTGACTGGTCAGTTTCACACACTGGTCACTTTATACCCAGGCAAAGAGCACCCATTACCCACCGAACATGTGGATAGATGGATCCCAGAGCCAGTCTGGATGGTCTGCAAAAGAAGTGTCTGGCCCCTGTCAGATATGAGATCATAACTCCTGAATCAACCAGCTGATTGACAAGCCACTGTACTACATTAAGGTACCCCTGCCCTTAAAGAATGGTTTATCTCAAACTAGGCCTAAATGCAGGAAAAAAGGCAGATGAGCCAGACCTTTCACGCAGCATGACAGGAACACTTTAGCAATGTTGCAAGATGTCTACTGCAAGAATGGTGCAGCCAGGAAGCTAGAAAGCCCAACTTTACAAGCCTTGGCCATCTGTTCCTGACATTTGGCAATGCTGTCAACTGCAAGAGAGTCTGTATTTAAATCAGCATTTTAGCTGACAGATACTAAGCAGCTAGTCAGACCAACAGTAAGGACAGAATCACATCCCTTGGTACATGTCTGCAGCCACCTGCCAAAATTCCTGCATTTTACTTCAAATACAGATTAAGGTTCATTCATCCTCATAACTTTTAATGTAGCCCTCCAATACCAGACTTCAGAAAAATCCATTATATGGGCCAGGAAATGACATGTATTTGCCAAAATAAATATTATTGTTGACAGAGTTTTGCCTGTTGTTTCACACATCAATGCTGATGGTCATATCAGTTCGTCTTTGCACATGATCTGGCATGCAGTGCAGCTTCACACAAAATAAAATACGAAATCCATCAGATTAAATGTTAATAACACACACGCATGTGTTTTAAAATAAGAATAATTGCAGTAACTAACCAGTAACTGTGACGAGCTCATTTAAAGTGGATGTTACTGTAAAGTTTGGCAGATTGACTTGTAGACTGGAAATTAGATTCAAGTCACTGTCAGACATTACTGGAAACCACACACTTGTTTCCATTCTTGTATCCGTGTTGGAAACACAAGTAAGCCAGCTGTATTTGTCTGCACTCAGTTTACCTGCACAAATTACATTTTATCTATTACCCCACAACTCTAAAACCATAGAGCAAAACATGCTAAACACAGGGGATGGGTCAGAAGGTAAGTTCACAATGCATATATTTTGGGCTCACTATAACCAACTCCAAAAACACAGTTCAAACTAACTCATTAAAGACAATGATTAATTTGAATTATGTTTAAATATTTGGTACATGCTGCACAGTAAACACACTCTGTCTCAATTTTAAGGACCAAACAACTAATGCTGAATGAGGAAGTAATTGACATTTATTCTGAGAACCATACAAAACACACACTGTGCGGGCATAACATAAAGATATTGAACGTTGAACATGCTGGTGCATATAGTCACCACTGGGCTGGGGTTAGTTGTGCTGCTTTTCCACTACTTTTGAACACAGTCCCCCCAATAAGTGAGCCATTTATATACAATGGGAAGAGCTTTTCTATTCCCTGTTGATATCAGTCCCTATCTTGAGTTATCAGCCATTATGTTATAGCTACTCCCATCTAACAACCATATCCAAATTTGTGGCTGCAAAGATTTTGCTTCAGCACTGTAAATGGATGATAATTGTTTGGCAACAGATGAGGGTTGTATGCGGAACATTGCAGGGTTCTGTAATTATAAGTTCACATGCTATGCAAACTTATGTTCTGACTGAACCTCATATAGTTACAGCATCACTCTAACTCATCACAGGCAATAAAGTGCAGCCGATTGAAGACTCTCTCTTTCCAGCTACATTTAAATTCTATCAAGTCCCTGTTGCAATACTGTTTTATGTCTATAAACTGTATTTTCTGGTATACATCAATAAATAAAATTAATTTTTTGGTCAAACAAGACCCCAGAAGAGCACACAGCTGTCACTGTTGATAAAAGGAAGAAACAACACAATCCAAACTCAAACCTCAGAATATCTCAAAGATGTGGAATAGCTGTTTGAGCAGAGTGGCTCACCACACCTTGAACATGATGTTAGTTGATGGTGGGTTAAATTCAGGAGAAATCACAGTGAAATAATGAACAATCTTCTGCAGTGAATGTGAATACGAGATCTTCCCAACTGGTACCAGTAATAGGTTTTTGCTCTACAGGTAACCCTTGCTAATCTGGTCACAGTTAATTGGATGTTGGATTATCTGAATCGACAAATTGAAAAATTCTATTCATAGTTGATTATGTACTTTAAAAGAAGACACAAGGGATTTAGAAAGGTGCATGAGTCACTCAGTGCTGATGATGGCACAGAGGGAGACAGAACATATATTACATTCCTGCCAAGTCTATTTTGCGGTGCGGTATCATTTTTAACTGCTTACAGCTGAACTGAATTAAAGAGACCATGGATTTCAACATCTAACAGAGGAAGAAAATGCTGCAGATGTTGATAAGGCTTTCTAGGGAAGAAGAATCAGATAATGAACTAGATAAACCACAAGAATCTACAATTAAGAAATTCCTCAGCTCCACAAAATATAGCACTGATGCAGTAATCAATTACGTCCGCTCTTCAACCAACCCAGAACTGCAGGCATGCTAAGAACACCTAAGAACTGCGAGGGAGATTCCGATTCAAGAACAGCAGCAGAGGTTTGTTCAGACAAAACTTGACAGTTTCTACAAACCTACATTATTATTCAATTAATACACCAACTAATGCACTTATATAAAAGTTACACATTAAAACACTAAAACTGCTCCGACATGTTTCGGTCCTATGACCATCATCAGGGAGCTATATTTTCCTTGCTAAAGTCACATTAAAAATAGTCACTGGTTAACTTTGTTGTACTAATAGGGTGTTGTGGCAGCATGCTGCCAAAACATGTCGGAACAGTTTTAGTGTTTTAATGTGTAACTTTTATATAAGTGCATTAGTTGGTGTATTAATTGAGTAACTCGACAACATGCAGTGTAACAATGAAAGAAAACCTACATTATTATGTTCAAAAACAACAAGTATAACTTCTGAGTCTTCAATTGATGAATAAATGTATGTACTGAGTAATTTTTTAGTTTTCAAGTACAGACTCTATAGTGTTTAAGTATTATTTTGATATTTTGAAAAATTAATACAGAGGTATTGAACTACAAGATCAGCACTACCTATATCATTAAGTTTTCCATTTACAAGTGTTTTAAATTTTGTCTTTTAGGGCTACCTTTTGCTTTGCTAATCAAGGTTATCACTTAACCCAGATGACCTCTTTCCAAAGTTAATCTGGATTAATGAGGTTTTACTAGACTTATAATTCTACTGTGCACAGAGCAACCATCCATCCAAAAAAATAAAAACACACATTACCTCTGTCCACCTGAATATCTTGAAGAAGTACAACCACTGCTTTATTATCTCTGATTTGTGACGGTACAAAACATGAAGGTTCTACAGACATGATCACATAACCTGGTAAACCATCACGGCCAAGAGATGAATCTATCAGGTACACATTACCATCTGTGACATACAGAACTTTTGCCAGATAAGTGTATCTAGCAAGACCACCATCAGTCTATATAACAAAAAAATAAAGATCAGGTAACAAAATTTATCAAGCATCTGCTATGGTACAAATAAGATACCGCACCTGTAAGAAAACCATATCACAAACTTGCACAATTGTAGTTTAAATTTTTAGTTCATACTAAAACAAACACAACTATTTGTTAAATCAAAGAAAAGTGTGAATGGTTAAAATTAATGGAATTAATGAATGAATCATGTTTGTCAATAACAACCAAAGACAGTGAAACGAGGGCAGTAGCAAACAATGAGACATGCAACTAATCTAAGGAAAGCAACTAACACACACCTCAGCAAATTGTGTGGCTATTTAAACTACTACAGCTTCTAGCTAGACATTTGATTTGCATAATGTTCTCTGACATTTTGACTGAATTATTACTTTAGTTCAGGTTCAATTTGTAAAAATTTTTGGGCCAGCCAAATCAGGTCCATGATTCACCATCTATGACATGTTTCACACCTGAAAGAGTTTTGTTTTTATGCCCATAATTCATTACTGTAAAGCAGTGAAACAAAAAGCATTAAAATATTCAGCACAAGTGAAAGAAGAGAGTATTACATGGTGTGACTAAAGGACTGCATTATCGCCATCTGTAAGACAGAAATACAGTAATTTGACACAATGACATCAGACAAAGAGCCAGGTTTGAGGACAGTTCATGCAAACATATGTGCAAAGTATTCATATCAAATTGTCACTGTTGAAAACAATGCAAACAGATAATCCCAAAGACAATATCACTCTACTAATAACACTTGTCATTTTACTATCTGAAACACAACTGTATATATCCGTTTGAAAGCGTGTGCACACCCACAGTTCAAGGACATTTGGTTTTAGTAAGAATATCAAATGTTTAAGACATACAGTATATAATAACATGCAATATATGTGCATATATATATATATATGTGTGTGTGTGTGTGTGTGTGTGTGTATATGTGTGTGTGTTTGTGCATGCATGTGTGTGTGTTTGTGCATGTGTCTGTGTGTG
>Ga0123352_10014667_pt1 | contig 12478 bp, 7 predicted proteins | sample TergutLab28metaG_FD_89700 | JGI IMG/M metagenome (GOLD analysis project Ga0123352, IMG submission 89700) | Labiotermes labralis P1 segment gut microbial communities from Petit-Saut dam, French Guiana - Lab288 P1 | ecosystem: Host-associated > Arthropoda: Insects > Digestive system > Gut ... | reverse complement strand
GTTTTGTTTTTTGTTTTTTTTTTTGTTTTAAGATTATAAATATTATGGTGTTGGGGGGCCTGCCCCGGATGGGGGGGGGGGGGTGTTGGGGGGGGGGGTGTGGGTTGGGGGGGGGGGGGGGGGGGGAGTTACAGCTATAGAAAAATATTACTTGGATCAATATAAAGTATAAAGTAGGTTTCATATCATAACCCATATTTCATTTTTGAAACTTTGGCCTTGATGGCATATCTTAAATTCCATTAAGAAAGAAGTTTTTTGGGTTGACGTTCAGGTGGCCGTGCATCATGATAAATTCTTTTAATAAAACCAACTAGATGCACTAATTTCTCAAATTTATTTGTGGACTAAAACTCCACATGTTTCGGACTGGTCCTCTGTCCATCACCAGGAGTTTTTTACTGTACACACAGCAATGCGCAAGCTGTCAGCAAACCTGCATGACATACACCATTGCCATGTGTACAGTGAAAAACTCCTGAAGATGGACGGAGGAACTGTCCGAAACACGTGGAGTTTTAGTCCAGAAATAAATTTGAGAAATTAGTACATCTAGTTGGTTTTATTATAATAAGTTTTTTGGAGTTGGATATTCATTTTATAAACTGAACGTCTAGTTCCATATTATGGTCAGTTGATGATGACATTGTTTTGCCCAGTAGGTGGTTACAGTTGTTTTGGAGCAACATATTGCCTCTTTCTTCAGGCTGTCTAGAAGACCATGTTCTAAATCTTGAACTTCACTTCTGTGAAAACTTTAGATATTATAAATAGCTAGTGTCCCTTATAACATTGGGGTCTTTCTACAAAAATTACTGATCTCTTAATACCTCTGCCTCCCATCTGTGCCTGCTTGGCATGTAATGAGTTAAGTTTTCTCAGAGTTTCTTTCTGTGGAAACATAACCATTGCATTTAAAACCATGTTATTTCTGATAAAGTGGAGTCTTCATGGTTATTCCTTTACTTTTGTCATTCAGGTACATTTCCTCAAAGTTCCGAACACAACAGAACAATTCTCCGCAAGGCAGTATAGACAATAAACTGGAAGTTTTAAGGTAAGTTATGTCATCCAACGAGGTGTGAGTAATTGTTTGTCATGCAGAATGAGACAGCTAAACAGTTGTGATGTGAAACGATTTCATCTGAAATCGTTGGCCATTGCTGTGTTAAATCTTGCAACTGGTCAACCCACTACTGAATGGAATTAAGTTTTGGTTGACATAATCTTTCATTAAGTGTATTAAAATGATATATTTTGGATTATTGTTCTAAGCCAAGCCCACTTTACCTGTAGCTCATGTGCAATGTGGCCCGTGTTATAGTGTTACATTGCCTGTGAATAATGTCTGTAATGAGAAAAAAAGTCTTTTGACCCTTTCTCTGGCAAAGCCCAGATAGAACATTGAAGCAGTTTTGAAAAGTTACAGTTTGTTTGTGGAGATGTACGTTACATTAGTAATTCATTTTGTAGTAAAATGCTGAAAGTAGCACCACCTTAGACTAGGTTGTGAATTGCATTTTTGTTCATTTTAAGTAAAGTTATAGTATCCACTGTTTGCTAAGACATTTTGTTGGCCTATCTGTTGCAGTCTACGATGCCAGTCACTCTTGTACCTTAAATTGTTCAAGATGAGAAAGCATGAGGTGAAGGAATATCAAAAAGTTCTGGCAGATTATCATCAGAAAGTGAGTACCAAGGACAGCATTGTTCATGTGAAACTGCTTGTACAAGTTGTATCATTATGTTCATCACTGCTGTCATTTCCAAAGATCAGGACACTGTCAGACAAAAGTACAGTAGTATTAGTATGAAAGATATTGGACATGATCTGTTATAAACTTGCAAAAGTGTCTGACAGGAATTACGGAACTAATGTGTACATTTCTTTCTATTGAGTTTACTTGTTTAGTTTGTAGGTTTAAATGTTCTCCGTGGGTTCTAGCTTCATGTCTCTGTCCAATAGTACTGGGTCTTCCTTCTTCTTATCTCATGACCCCTTACTAGGGTCAAGCAAGAGAAGTTCCCATCCTTCACTGCCCCCCTGCATATTATAGGTCTTGTCTCTCCATTCTCTGTGTTGCTTTGTCCCCAGTGATCTGAAAAAGGAAGAGTTGTGTATTGCATATTACTCCCGTAAGTTAGCCCACTTTTTAACATTTAAGATATTAATATAAATACTGTCCACGAAGTTGTAAAATTCTTATACAACTTGAAGTGTTACAGATTAGACTGTAGACTAGGTTTTAAGGTCATAGACATTTTGATTTTGGAGGAAAATAAAAGGAACTTTAGGGAAATGCATGGAAATTATTCAGGGATAAAATAAAGTCATTTTTTATTTTCATTGTTACACCATGCGTGTTGTCGAGTTACTCAATTATTACACCAACCACTGCACATATATAAAGTCTATAAAATTTACACATTAAAACATTAAAAACACTCCGACATGTTTCGATATCACGCAACGAAGCACAGAATGCACATCCGTAGCAGGGCACTCTTCGCAACATAACATTACACAACATGGCTTGCTGCCACAATACCCAACTTGTACGGCGAAATTAATATGTGACTATTTCTAGTGTGACTTTAGCAAGGAAGATACAGCTTCCTGGGGATGGTCTTAGGACCGAAACATGTCGGAGCGTTTTTAATGTTTTAATGTGTAAATTTTATATATGTGCAGTCGGTGTAATAATTGAATAAAATAAAGTCAGTTTTTTGTGCAGAAAATTGGAAGGGGTAGTGAAAACAGTCTACATGTATCATAATCTCATGCCTCATTTGGGCTGTCGCCATGAACCCGTCAGTTGGCTCCTTGTAGATTAAGAGTCCCTTTTAGTTTGTCAACATAAAATATTTATTGTTAAAGTTAATTTATACATGCTTGTATAAATCCAAACATTTTACATACATTTCCAAAACTTTCCAGCAACCATCAGCTGGTACAGGGGTACACAAACCTTGAGTGCTAGGTCATCAAGATGACAAGACATTTTGGCACCTAATATTTGTGGTTCCTGACTGTGGACCTTGCTTCATGTCATTTATCTCGTACCTAGAATTTTGAGATGCCTGTCAAATGTTTGAAAAATTTGTGTACTCATGAGCTTATAACTCCATGGAAAAGAAACCTGCTTGAGAAACTAATAGGTACTCAAAAATTTAAGAAGTACATTGCCTCTTATGAAACCTGAGCATGCTTTCCCTCTCCTGAACCTGGTGAGTCTGCTCCTTGATCCCCAAGTTATCTTTGCTTCAGGATTTTTGCCTGAAATTTTGTACACGTTTCTGATATCTTGCATACGTACTACACTCTCATCTTCCTTGGTTTGATCACTCTAGTAATACAGTAAAAGGTAAATCAGTCCCATTACAGGCTTGAGGTGCTCAGAGGGTTCCAGGAAGTTAAGGTTCCCAGATTTCATGACAGTGGCACAGGATGGTGGTAAGTTTGTCAGCCTTACGCACCGGCCGCTTTTTACCCCCAGGAAATTCTCCTGGTACTCATTTCTGTTAGAGGCTGAGTCGACCCCAGGGCCATAATGCGATCAAAAGGATTATGTCAATGAAAAATTCCAATGACACCATCTGGAATCGAACCAGCGACCTTCCAATTTGTAGCACAGCACCTTAACCACTGTGCTACTGCGGTCCCCCTCGTTATACAGTGCCATACTTAAATGGCTCCAATCACTATTCACTTCTCATTCATTTGCTTATACTATACACTGAGCTCATGAACCAGCTTGTACCCACTGCTTTTGGAAAAGTTGGGAGGTCTCTCTGAGCCACTGTTGGTGCCTGTTGACATTTATGATGCACATACGTACTAAATACATTTCCTACAGTTGATGTCATGAGATTAGAGAGAAGTTCCCAGTTGCTCCATTTTCAGAGTGGAAAACAGTTTACAAATATGTGTGTGGGAAGGTTTAGATTGACATGTTCAGGTTTATACTGGAGGAGAAGGTGAGAAAATGTGCTGAGGAAAGAATGGACAAAATTTCCCCTGAGACTGGAAACATTTCAAAGGAAATCTTTGGCCTGACATGCATGTTAGTGGTGATTTTGGGTGCATCATCAAACATGGTTTACAAAGCCTGCAACACAAATGGTGGAAAGGGAACTGTATTTTGTGGACTGCTATTGCAGGGGTATCGTGATGGAATAATAAACACCCATATTCTGTCCTTTTAGCAATGAAGCTTGGTTTCATTTCATTGGATACATGAAGTGATGTTATATGATGTTACATTTGGTGTCTGTGGTGTACTGTGTGTGCAACTAGAGGGTTGTTGGGCCTGTCCTGTCTGGGACCACAAATTCATTCCAGTATGTAATACATTCTGATGCCATATCTTGAGCACCTGTCCAATTACAACATGGACCCAAGTCTGTAGCAGGTAGAGTGGTAGAGTAGTAGCCATCATTGCATGCATTGAAGAGAAACAGAGTGATGTGTGAAGTTCTGCAGGAAGTATCAGTGTATGGACTCAGAGTACACATAAGTAGAATTTTTTTAGTGTTCAGTTGCATGTACAGGGCACGCGGTGGTGCATTTGATTGAGGCACTGGCTACAAGCCGGAAGGTCGCGGGTTTGATTCCCAGTGGTGTCACTGGAATTTTTCATTGACTTAGTCTTTCTGGCAGCACTAGGCCCCCAGGGTTGACTCAGCCTATAACAGAAATGACTACCAGGAATATTTCCTGGGGGGTAAAGGCGGCAGTTGCGTAGTGCTGACAACTTTACCACCTTCATGTGCCGATTGTCTTGAAATGTGGGAGCCTCAGCCCCCTGGAACCCTCAGGGCTTGTCCAGGACTGTAATGGGATTTACTTTTTAGTTACATGTATTGAAATGCTTTTCTCCACAGGCAATGCAGCCAACACCATTGCAGCCAGAACAGTGTGGTGGGCAGGGTACTCCATCCCCACTGTCACCTACTCCATCCCCAGCAGGATCTGTGGGATCAGTAGGGAGTCAGTCATCTGGGTACAATAGTGGTGATGTGGCTGCAGGGAGAATGGTCGGTGGTAGCAGCAGTGGTGTAGTAGGTGGTAGCAGCATGGGGCAGCAACCTCCTGCAGCCAACATGGGCCCATGTGTTGCTGTGCCATTGTCCGTACACTCAGCAATGCAGAAACAGAACCAGCATTATAGCTACTTGCTCTCCTGTCATGAACTTTGGGAACAAGCAGATTTGCTTGTTTATAAGGGCAAACACAAAGGTAATGTAGTATTGTCATGTCGATATAATTTTAAAATGTGGTCCCTATAAAGCTTCAGTTGGTTGTGAGCATTTCAGGGAGCTTCCTGGCATCATTTTCAGGACAGTGTGGAAAGGCTTGAAGTCAGAAGTAGTGACATCTGTTCGGTCAAATTATTCTCTTCACACTCATACTATAGTTGCCTGAATGTAAGACAATAATTTTTGCCTGATTTATTGTCTGAAATATAGGGGGTACCCTTATAATGGCACGTTAAGTTTTTAATAATGTTCCATGCAGATATTTTCCTCAAAACTGAAGATTTGGGCAGTGGCAGGAGAAAGGGGAGTTGTGTGGCCGAACATTTTTTGTACATTTGGTAATCAAGTAAAACGATTGCTAGTCCTCAGTTACGTGCAGTTCGAAGCTGTCCGTCATAAAACTTACTGTAAAGGTCCATTCTTGAAACATTTAGCGAAGGTTGGAAGGTCATTGCTCAAGAGATCTTTAAGTCAGAGACAATGTGAGCAACTGACAAAAGAAATGATAGTCTGTTTAGCTAATTTATGAAATGCAGGTGCAACATGCAGCACTCATAATGTAACATGGGTGAAGGGCAACAGCCTAGCACAAGCAAACCTTCAACCCAAGATGAAAAATAAATAAATGAAAGAAATTTTTTTACTGACCAAAGGGAGTTGGACATTCTCGTTCAAGTAACTGAGCTGTGTAAGCGAGGTTGCACATAGTGAGGTCACCTAGAGCAGTGTTTCTCAACCTTTGTGAGACCGCGGCCTGGTAAATTCTTTTTTCATAAGACAAAGGCCCAGTCCCAACAGATTTACTCATCATTACCTTTCCAATTTTTTTTTTAAGTTTATACATTAAAGTAACATAAGTATTAATAATTAATTATGGCATATTCATAAAGAGTATTAGTACACTTATGTGTACTGTATGGCATGTTGACAAATATAAAATTACACTGAAATTAGTTATCAGTTCCAGGAGAATCTCTAGCGGCCCAGTATTATTGATGCCAGGGCTCAGTACTGGGCCGCAGCCCGGCAGTTGAGAAACACTGACCTAGAGCACAGATTCATTGCTCTGGAGTCAAGTGAGGGTTGGTTTCTGGTATATGAGATAGGAGTTTGAGTGAAAGGAGGAGGTTGAATAATTAGTGGTTGATTAACTGGACAAGTGCAGACTTTTTACTTCAGTTGTAAGTAAATAAATAAATGAAGTAGTGAGGATTAAATCAGATTTGAAGAACCGCACCAGTATCCCTTAAGAAGTCTCACCTACTAGACTGAGCGAGTCAGGGCATGCAGTGTACATAGGGTGAGCGTGTACACCCTCATCTTATAGGGAGGGTTTTCTTATATTTGTATTTCGGTGAATGTGGTATTTTACTTAGCCTTTTGGTGCCGGAATTATTTTTTTAATTTCAGCACATCCTGTATATGTGAAATGTGAATAATACAGGAACCAAATACGTTAGAATTATGAAACAAACTGCATTTTGAAGAGAAAAAAATGGATGGTATATGCTATGTTTAAAATATTCAGTACCTATATTTGTTGAATAAATATATAAAATGCAACTTTAGAGGTTAGCATTGCGGTACGACCACTATAGTTGACATTAGGCATCAAAGGGTTAATTGCATCATACTACGTCTCTGTGAATAAGAGGTTGAAACATCTACATTAACCTTTTACAGCCTACTAGTTACGTGATGCACCAACAGTTTAACATTCAACAACTGTGCGCTCTGCCCACACTGTATTTATGTGTTTTGTAATTATCTGAGAACAAACAGCGACTTGTGCCACTTACAGCATAACCTGATTGGTTTTTATAACCGAGATGAAAAGTGTTTACAGCGAGGTACAAACTGGGTCTTTAAATAAAAAGGTCTGCACTTCTTCTTTAAAGGGTTAATTAGCCTAGTAACAATTCAGTCAGTCAAGTTTTTATTACAGTGTAGCTTATACATTGTTTGTTGAATGTTGTTGTACATAGTGGACCGAGTTTGGAAACTAACATTGGCAGGTCTCACTTTATGCAAGGGTAACATTCCTGAAAAATATCATGCAAATCGAAATCGCCCAAATTGAGTCTGAAATTCCCATTTTAAACATTGTATTTCCTAGGGTTTAGGGAATTGACAGTTTCATCCTATGTAGTGTGTGCCTATACCACTGTAGTACCTACAGACCTGTCTGTATGTATACACACACACACACACACATAATGGGTGGGTCTTGCTTTCACCAGGGTTATGTTCCTGAAAAGTCCCACAAATCGAACACAAAGTTCCTATTTAAAACGGTGTATATCCCTGGCTTTAGGGGTTTGAAAGCTTCCTCTTGTATAATGTATGACTACACCACTGGTGTACATATGGATCCATAGATTGTATATGTACTGTATATACAGTTTGTATATATTTGTGTACTGTATACATGCATTTCTCTATTTCTTTACTTGTAGTGCAGTAAACATGTGACTCACATCCACAGCGTGTGGTCTGATTCATTCTGACACAAACGGTTTAGTTCCTGACTTAGCACTTCCATTAATTCTGTCAGCGTTACCATGAAATGTGGTATGCTGCTATGAATGAGTCTGACATTACAGCATGTGTCAACATTTTGCTGATCCTTTTCAAGTCTGCTATTACGGCTGATTTCTCTTCAATACTGATTTCCTATAACCGGTTCTTCACTGGGGTTGCACTAGGTGATGTAGATTGCTGTTTCTCATTCATGTTTTTTAAGAAAAGCCAATATATGAGCCATGTGATGTATCACCAATGTAATAAACCCATACATGTGACTGATGGCATGACAGTGATGCCATTTTTGTTAGCCTCCTACAGAAGATAAGTGTGGCCACAGATGGTCTATGCCAAATCACATTAAACTGAAAATTATTGCAGACATCTGAAAAGTTATGTAAACTTTCAAGTCACATTAAACAAAATTGCACAAAAAGGAATCGTATAAAATGAGACCTGCCATTATATGTAGCGGAAGCAGCTGCTTCTGTCCTCTTAATGTTATGAAATTTATTTCTCTTTGTGAACTTTCTAATTCAGTCTGTACTTGCACTAAGTGGTTTAACATTATTGTTATCATCCTTTGACAAATTCTCGTATATTAGAAAGAGCCACTTGAACCAGAATCTAACTTCAGACACGTGGCACTGATTTTGATGTTCAAGCCATGTACTCAGCATTTTTTTTCCCTGTGTTCAGTAGTGGGACTTCTTAAATAACAAATTCTTGCATCACCCACTTTAGTTCCTAACATAGCAGTTTACCTAATTTTTTCAGCCTTATCACAAATGGTATGCTCACTACAATGAGTGGTTCTCATTTATGTCAGCAGTTTATTCATCTTTTTCCAAGTCAGTTTATCATCTCATTTCCCTTTCATACTGATTGTCTTTTGCCATTTTTCGTTGAGGTTGCCCTAGGTGATAGATTTATGTTCCACACTTCTTTTGGTAAGAAAACCAATACTAAGGAAGTAAACTAAAGAAGCCACATTATATGTCACTGACATAATCCATATGTGTGAGCGAGAGTGTGGCAGTGATGCGACATTCTGCTAGCCTAATTCAGAGATCTGTGTAGCTATGGTTCTTCTGTCCCAAACTGCATTAAACTGAACGTTATCACATAAATTCAAAAAGTGTTGTAAATTTTTGAGTCGCATTAAAGCGAAATCTTTGCGCATAGAACTTGTGTAAAATGAGACTTGCCTGTATTTTGGATTCTGGTTTCCTCACTGTTAAATTTTAAGAACTGTAGAGACTTCATTAGACCACTTCTTTCCAACACTTGTATCATTTACTGGTAGCCATGGTGGCACAGTGAGAGAAAACCTTTTGCTTCTACCACTGAAGATCATTTTGTGGCCATTTCTGGTTACAGTCACAGTGGTAGGTTTATTGCAACTATTAAAGTTGTATGGTGGGCAGGGTAGCTCAGTCGGTATAGTGACTGAGCTACGGGCTGGACGGTCCGGGGTCGAATCCTGGTGGGGACAAGATTTTCCACCCATCCAGACCTGCCCTGGGGCCTGCCCAGCCTTGTGTAAAATGGGTACTAGGTCTTTCTCAGGGGTAAAGTGCGGCCGGGGCGTGCTGCTGACCACTCTCCCCCTTCTAGTGCCGCGGTCATGGAGTAGCAGAGCTATACCTCTCTCACCTTCTGGGCCACACCGGGCCAGCAACAGGAACATTTTTTTTTACCCTTTTCATTCATTTTTTATTATGGTAATAGACGATTTGTTTGGGATGTGTATTATTTTAGTACAAAATATTTTGCTGGAGGTCAGTGCATCATTTTATTGCACAATTAATATTTATATTTATATTGATTTATTTTTTCTGTTTTGTACAGATTTCTTCATTGAGCTCGACCAGTACTGTGGACCTCTTACTTTACACAGTTCTTTGAATGACCTGGTGAGATATGTCAGAGTTGGAATTCAGAGGTTGAAAGACATGTGATGATTTATATGCTGTGGCATGAGAAGTGAAGTTGAGTGAAGTGACAGTGAGTTGGACCTCATAATAAACCGTCTAATGGTTTGGCTCCCTTCTTTCTGTGAGTCAGAGTGTGTCAAATATCTGTGGACAGATCATATATAATCATCCATCCTTATTTAACTTTGCAGTGAATATGCTGGCATTGTGCACCCTTATTCAAACACTTTGCAGTGTAGGATACAGTACAGTGGACCATTTTCCATAGACTAAGCAGGAAGTTACCTGAGAAGGGGGCAGCTCAGTTAATTTGGGAGTTCATTTTAGAAATTCTGAAGTCAGTTAAATTCAATCACCCAACAGGTGTTAGATGTTGCAGTTCATGATTCTCTCCCTAAGGATTCCTCTCCCAAATTTTTATGTTGTTTCCATCACACTGCAGGATAAAGAAGTCCGTGATAGTGGCCATCTGTGGACTTAACGTAGGTGTTTGTTTAAAACTGTTTTATTTATTATGGGTGATGTGACGTGCTGTCTGGGATGCCAGTATAGAGAAATAATTTGTGTGCTGCCTTTACACTGGAAATAGTGCTGAAGTTTTCAGAACTGCAGATGGCATCACCCCATTTTCATCTCTTCATTCAGTAGTGATGCTCTGAATCCCCAAAATAATGTCTCTTTCTTGCCCTCCAGAATAATGACCATTTCTTGCCCCCTTCCTCCCCTTGATTTGGTCTCTGTTTACATAAATTTTTATCCTGAATGGATTTGATTTAGTATGTCTGTTTTCAAAATTTTGATTGAGCAGTTGTTTTTATTGCAATAATTGTAGCACCCTGATGATGTAATTACTGCCCAAATTATGGTCAGTAAGTGATATTTTAAAGGCCTTTTCAGAAACAAAGACTTGGATAGAAAGCGAGGGAGTTTGGTTATATTTTCGTTGACCAGTTTATTACATGACACATTGAAGCTTCTCCCTGCCAGAACTTGGCAGCCCAATGATTGAACTCCTCAGAATAAGGATGGATACCTCAACTTCCTGCCAGGTTGCTGAGTGTAAGAGTGCAACGTGTGACCATGATGAGCCCTTTGTAATTCTTTGAGTGGCTCTGAAGCATCAAGAAACAACTCATTTTTATCTGATGGTACCAGTGTTTCTTAACTATGAATATAGATATGGATGCAAATTTTTTATTAATATTTTGCAAACTGGATGTTTGTAGACTGTAAAGTAAGTACATATTATGATAATAATAATTATTATTAATTTTATTATTATTATTATTACTCATTATTATTATTATTATTATTAAATACGCCGTTCCTATGTTGTGCAGCTTGACATGTGCGGCTGTTTAGAATGCTGTATAAATAAATATTCTGTAGTTTAATTTTCAGTAGGGGGATTTTCTCACTAGCAAAATACAGTAAAGCAAGGGTTGTATATTTTTGTATATATCATAGTGTTGAGGCACTACTGCTATAATTAAAAACGATAGGAAGGTCAACGAGTATAAAATGTCAATATGTGTATAGTTAGATGGTAATGTGTTGGGTAAGACAGTGAAAAGTAGGCATGTCTGAATTGCATTTGTTCAAAAAAAAAAATAATAATAATAATAAGAAAACGAAGAAGAAGGAATATGAAACAAAATTATTTATATATTTCTTCTGTTTGTGTGTTTCTTGTTTAATTTTGTTTCAGTGTATTTGATCAAGTTTAAGGAGGTTCTTTCTTTAAACGAGCCCATGATAGCACAAGCATTTAGCATGTAGTCAGTTTCATATGTTTTAATCGTAACTTCGTGATTGCTCAGACGCTGTAATGCGGTGTGTTTATTTGACAGTAGTGCATGTATCCTGTGTTACTATTATGGTTAAAACTGATGTTATGTTTTTGTCTATATGTAACTAAAATATTTATTTGCTTCATTGGTAATTTATCAGTTGATATGGCAAGCTTGGATATTTTATGGAAGAAATTAAATGGTTTCCCCAAGAAAATAGAAGTGGAAACTGGCTGTGTCACATTTGCTTTCAAGGGCTCAGAATAATGGTGTTTTGTTTTCATAGGACATCCTTAAACCATCTTACAATACTGTGCACATTGCCCTTGGTATGAACACTGAAGAGTGACCATCCAGAGTATTTGATATGGTTAAGGCATTGTGTTACCAGTGTTTATTATGGTTTTTATGTGTTGAGAGAAGTATTTTTACACATATAATTCATTCTCAAAGCATGTAATACACACACACCATAAAATGATTCCAAACATTGTACCATCTCCATTACTCCTGTTTACATGTGAAGTAGATTTTCAAATGTCTGCCAATTCCATTGCCATGGTAGACCCTGAAGTTGATAGAAAACTGTTTCATAGCCATGACGTAATATTTATAATTTTTCAGTGAAATTACACGTTATTGATAAGTTATACAAACCTGTAACCCATAATATAAACAGACACATTGATTGAAAGACTTGCAATGAATTTATGGCAGAGGCTTGGTTAATTATGGGTTTTTAACTAGAAAGCAGACTAATAGTTGCAAATAAATGTAGTTCATTTGTGATGCTCATCGTCAACAAGACAGAAACTGTTTCTCCCTCCCAGCTGCTCGTGTTTCTACCACTTAGCTTTACAGAATGGTGTAACACGACCTGCTTGGAGTGTACAGATCCAAGACACAGTCTTTACTCCTTTTTTTGGGGGGGGGGGGGGGGCGGGGGGACTTTTATTGTTTTGGTTGGGG
>Ga0123352_10014666_pt1 | contig 12478 bp, 5 predicted proteins | sample TergutLab28metaG_FD_89700 | JGI IMG/M metagenome (GOLD analysis project Ga0123352, IMG submission 89700) | Labiotermes labralis P1 segment gut microbial communities from Petit-Saut dam, French Guiana - Lab288 P1 | ecosystem: Host-associated > Arthropoda: Insects > Digestive system > Gut ... | reverse complement strand
CGCTCCGACATGTTTCGATCCTAAGATCATCCTCAGGGAGCTACGTTGTTCCTTGCTAAAGTCATTTTAAAAACATTCACAAGATAATTCCATTATATTAACAGGGTGTTGTGGCAGCATATCTTGTTGTGTAAGAGTACGTTGTTGGGAATGCGTCTGGCTATGGTGTGCGTCGTGTACTACCTAACACACGAAGCACACCACAGCCAGACGCATTCCTAACAACGTACTCTTACTCAACACGATATGCTGCCACAACACCCTGTTAATATAATGGAATTATCTTGTGAATGTTTTTAAAATGACTTTAGCAAGGAACAACGTAGCTCCCTGAGGATGATCTTAGGTTCGAAACTTGTCGGAGCGATTTTAGTGTTTTAATGTGAAATTTTATGTAAGTGCATTTGTTGGTTTATAATTAAAATATTCTTTGCGTCTTGACATAAGTAATTTCCTTACCATATTTAATTACTGCAGATATAGATCTTCTGTTTCGAAGCTTACGATCATGGCAGATATTCCGCTCTAAGTACAGACATAAGCTTGTAATTATTTCCTGGTATTTCATTAAAAATTAACATTCCGAAAATTTTAATTTTTTTATTTTTGTATTTAAAATCTGTATTAACAATTTGGACTATGTCATTAATGGCTAGAGTAGAGAAAAATGTTAAAACTAAATATATGTACCTGTTATGAGATACTAATTATGTAACAAATATTAAAAAACTTTTGCAGTAACAATTTTTCTAAGCAACAGCAGCACATGCAAATAACACGCTAAAAGATTACTAACCAAGCATACATCACAAATACCATTTCCTGTAAACTACTCTTATATGTGGACTGACGAATCTGAATAAACAACTTGAAGACTAAATGTAATACTCTTAGAATAAAATCCAACAAGATGCACTATTTCTCAACTTTATTTTGGTAAAGAACTCTATGTGTTTCTGACAGACTTACTGTCCATCATCAGGAGCCTTAATACTGTATTCACAGCAATTGGTATTTGTCATACTAGTTATGTTGACTGTCTGCTAGCAGAATACAGTGTTAAGACTTCTGATGATGGACAGAAAGTCTGTCCGAAATATTTAGAGTTCTTTACCAAAATAAATTTGAGAAATAGTGCATCTTGTTGGCATTTTTATAAGAATATATCACTATGCACGGTCCTCTGAATGTCAAATTCCTAACTGTAACACATATATTCCATATTCAGTCCCTACCGCACATGAAACACATTGTGATTCATTTTGAAGACCACCCTCTTAGTGCTATTCAAGGAGAGTCACTACTTTTGGAAGGATCATAAGGGACCCAAGAATACAGCGTGTAAACAAAATGTAGTGCTCTTAGTATCAACCTGGATGTACATACAGTAATATTGACAAAGATTTAAATGGTTAATAATTTTGCCGCACAGTGGTTGAAAAAGTATTCAGCCTATTAGAGAACACGGCAAATGAAAACAGCGCTAGTCATTCGTCCTCTGTATGAGGCACGCATATAAAATACCTCATTCCATCTCACTTTCTACTTCGCTATGGCAACAAACTGGGGAGCGTTAAGAAAACGCATTTCCTGTGATAATCGCGCCTCGGATCAGGAGGAAAATGGCTCCTCGCTCTCTGATTTATTTGTATAGTTTATTGTCGTTCATTCCACCCAACTGACTTTTATGGATGTTTTCCCTTGCAGTACAGTTAGGATCTCAGTACACGAATCTAGCTAACTCTAAACAACACTAGACCTTGCCCCAATCCCACTACCACCACCCCTGCAACTTAGCCGTCAGAGTTCGTGGCCGTTTCATCCTCTGAATTGCCAAGAAATGGTGGAAGGGCTTTGGTTCATCTTAAAATCTCATAGGAAATAGATCAACAAAACAAAACAGGGAAGAATGAATCACATCGTTTCTTTTGGTGTTGCAGAAGAAGTTGTTGATAATTTTCTTTGCAATCCTTCATCTTTATTTTCAAATCTTCTCAGTTTTGTCTAGCTAGGTATGTTTATTGGAAGAAGCAACTCAAACGGTGAAGCTAAGGGCTAAAGTACGATTACGAATACTGGGAAGATTTTTCGTCTCCGGTTCGTCCAAACAAACGTGTGACATGTGGAGCTGATTGTCTAATAGGCAGGAGTTGCGTCACTCTTGGTATCGAGACACAAGCATCAAACTAACTACACATCTCCAATTTGCGTCGAGATGCAGCATGCACTTCCATATTCCTTGTATGTTCTTATGGCGAGGTGAAAAGGCAGAAGTGACATTTACTCGTTATTGCTATGTGTTCAGGATTTAACCCTTGTTGGTTCAGTGTCGAGTTACACTTGACAGCTCTTTACGCTGAGCCATTCCAATGTCGAGTTCAAATCAACACGTTATTTTAAAGTGTTTTAGGCTCATACTTTCTAGTCGCTGTGTCTAAAGTTTGAAGACTGGGGATTTTGTGGAATATTATTATGGACCAGACAGTTGGAATTCACAAGAATTACTCGGACAACAAAGGGTTAATTAAGATATATCCATCAAAATTCGTGGCTATACCTAATGTTGCACTTGAGTATATGGTATCCAAGCTTTGTGTTCTGAAAGTCCTAGATTCAAGTCATGACTTGCTATCTTGACTGAATTTTAGTCCTTTTGCTAAGTACTTCTAGGGAAATGCTGGAATAGTACATTAGCAAACGGCTAAGACTGGTTCCTTGCCGATTCATCATTTATAGCCACTTGATTTTTTCCACGTTTAAAGTGTCTTTGGAATAACCACCAATATAGATCATCCAGTAAACACATCCACAACACACTAATACAGCATGCAGGGTCACGTGTTTGGTGAGAATGCAGTCATTTCCTGTCGGAACTGCTACCAATTTTAATCATAGATTTTATCTCCGTTTCCCAGAGTCCTTTGACACAAATGCCGCTTAAGTACTTAGAACAAGACAATAAATCTTCCTTTCTGGAGTCAATCACAGAATCATTCTCACGTGTCTTCGGACGCAATGTAACTTCTGTAGTTGATGCAGTGTTATTAAGATATATCCGGGCAGTCCGAATGCAGGCTTATGGGTCAATGCTTTGTAGCCCAAGATTATTATAGAACAAATAATTTCCATAAGAGATTGTTGTAATAACTTATCAGAAACGCGGCTTACGTTATGTCCAATGCCGGACTGTGCTATCAGCGGTGCTGAACATCCGGGTTTCTTCAAGAGGGTTGTTTGTCCTTATCAAATCTCGTGCTCTCATTGCGTTCTGAATTCACTGTAGAGTGTATCGTGTTGCCACATCGAAGTTTAAAACATTTAGAGTTTGCAGAGAAACTGGCTGACCTTTCATCCAAAATCGAAGATACTTGGCCATACTGAGGCAGCAAAACGAACAGTCTTCAGCTCTGGAAAAGGAGGCAGCAAAATAATCCTTAGCGTCGATAATTCTTACCGATTTAGCATTCTGCTTGGAAAGGAAAGGGAATTAAAACGTTTCATTAATACACAAATTGTATGGTTAAGTGCGATTTGGGGGCAACTTCTTTCTCCTTTATAGGTAGGTTTTGGACTCGCGGGTCGTGAAGGGATGACATTTAGACGGCAGCCCCAAGGAGGTTGTCTCTAAAGATTTTTAAGTTACGTTTCCTTTTCACAGTGGCTGAACTATTTACACACATTTTAAAGAGCAGGACAAAAAGTGCATTACGAAAAATATCGGATACTTTTCATTCTCTTGGGGAAGCGAGAGGCGGATAGGAAACGGAATATTTTCTATGCTGTGTGGTGCTTCCTATATTATGATGGCAGAACTATGGAAGGTATAACTTACGCGCGCCCAGGGGCCATTGATGTTTGCACACGGCTGGGGTTCGGCTACATTTAACTTTCTTGTGCAGAACGGCGGCTGCTTGCTTTTTAAAATGTTACCACCAGCACTGCATATTTCTTAAAGAAGCTTGGGTTCTCTCCCTGACTTTATCTTTCTTGCCGTTTCTTCCTTTCACGATTAATAATTTGTTGAACAACTAACGCCCAACGAAGAGACAGCTTCCTCTGCACCTCTCAGCTCACAACACTCAGCTCCTGACTTCCCTCTACCGTCCCACAGGAGCTTCTTACCTGTTCCTATTAAAATATCTAACTCCGGGTGCTACAATTTCTCTTACATACACTGTACAAAACAATGACTGGCGACATTTATTATCAACAGCAGCACATAAGGTAAAGAGTGCAGGTCCATTGTACCTACGCTGAGACCATTATGGAAACCAAATGGCAAAATTTAAAATTGTATGTGTTTTGGATGTACCTGGCTCAAACTGGCCAGAAATTCCACTAACCTGCCTAAGATTGTCTTTATTATCCCAGGCCCCCTTCAGACAAATTCGGGATAGAGCGTGAAATTAGTGCACTGTCGTTTTCTGTCATTTTCATTTCATTTAATTTGTCACTGTGCTCTAATTATTCGATTTCTGAAATCTCAGTTATTAATAAAGTCGTCAAATAAACTACAAGTAAACGCTGGAAAATTACCGGATTTATTTCAGATGACATTTGTAAAGAGAGTAACGATATCTGTGGTTTAAGTACTGAGGAAACGATTTTACCATCAGCTTTTCAATCTGAACTCTGCCTAAACACGAACTAAACCGACAACATCATTTTAGACCAACAATACCAAATTTTGTAGAAATATTGATTTTCTACACCAAGCTAGACGAATCGAGTTCACACCGTCCCATTCTATGTCTTACCAGCTGAATTAATGTTTTCCCATCTATGATTTGGTTTTCCAAATCATCTCTTCAGTTTAAATTTTCCTGCCAAATTTCTTACGAATTTTTCGTGACTCCCACGTGTATTAAATATTTCGCATCTCCTAATAGTTAAATGTACCCAGTCACGACTTGTCAGTAACATGAAATATACATAACTACACCTTCTGAATGAGAATATATGCCACCATGAAAAGGTTAGGTCTGAATGGATCTAATTCAGTTCCTGGGCGGGGAAGATACTTTGCACACACTTTTTCGCTAGAATGTACATTTTGGCAAGACATTGGTATGTGTCTTGGTTCCAACTTCCCCCATCCCAGAGCTCTGAGCGATCGTGTGAAGGAGCAAAGCAAGCCATTTGAATGCATGCCTGTCCGTCAGTCAAGTCGACATTACCGCAGCCGCCTCTTCCCTACGTGGAGGAAATGCAGTAAATCGTCATAAAAGTGTCAGGTCACATGACGTGACAGCTGGGTGCTACGAGAGCAGCCCTAATTAAAGGAAGGGATTTATTGGCATCCACCCCATCATACCATATATATATATGTATATACAGCTACCCGACCACCTCCCATATACGCAGTTCTCTTTCCCTCGCAAATAGATTTATTCTATGTTTCGTCTTCTCCCTATAGGAAGAGTAGTAAAGCCTATTAGAAGGTAGATGGGATGCCATTGTCTCCGTAATTTCTACTTTGCAGCACAGAATGCTGGTGAATTAGACAATTGAGGAGCGAAACGATTGAAGCGCCATGCACCAAACTACTCTGTTAATATACGTTAGTCATCTAAAGCGCAGGCTTCAGGTTCCCTCTATAAATGGCGCAAAGTCTTTGTTCGAAGGTGTTTTCCTCCATACATGGTGTCACCCCATCCTCTCTATCTTACTGACGGATACAAAACACATATTTTCAAAAGCACCATTTCCTATTTTGCTTACCTCACCAGCTTCGATGCTTATTTTTAGCTACATATCTATTGATAATTCCGTTCCTCTGCTTGTGATTCTGAGTCACTAGGTAATCGGTTTCCGACGTTTCGAAAGAAAGTAATGCCTTCGAAACGCCGGGAATCTATTACCTAGTGACGAAGCGTCATATGCTTGAAGATTTTAATTCTCAAACACGTAGAGTGAAAAAGTAAAAAATCGCGTAAATTTCTATTGCTAGAGCTCTAATGAAGGACATATGCATAATATTTCCATTCTGATATAAATATTTACATTATTTTCCTCAAATACGCTGTAATATTCACGGACTTCCAAAAAAATTTCAATGGAAATATTTTGTATCTTGATTATTTATCTGTTATAAATTACATCATGTGGGTATTTATATTTATACACGAGTTACTCAATTATTATACCAACTACTGCACATATAAAAAATGTATAAAATTTATACATTAAAACATTAAAACGCTCCGACATGTTTCGGTCCTAAGACCATCATCAGGTAGCCATATCGTCCTTGCTAAAGCCACTCTATAAGAAGTCACTTTAACATGTGACTTTTTATAGAGTGGCTTTAGCAAGGACGATACGGCTCCCTGATGATGGTCCTAGGACCGAAACATGTCGGAGCGTTTTAATGTTTTAATGTATAAATTTTATAAATTTTTTATATGTGCAGTAGTTGGTATAATAATTGAGTAACTCGACAACATGCACGGTGCAACAACGAAAATTTATACACGACTTCATAAAATTCGATTTAAACTCTATATCGATTGTGTATGGGTCCAAATCCCAGTGCACAACTTATCGTGTTTCATCCAAACCTAATGTTCAGGACTGTAGATAATTAATACCTATTAACAGTGATGACAGATACAAACTCCCTGTAACTGGCGCGATTTGCATTTTATACGAAGAATGTTGAAGCTAAGAAAGGTCGGATGTGTACTCATTATGATTTTTCGGCTGACAATTTTCCTTCATAAGCTTTTTCTTATGAACATCCTCATCTACGAATTTATTACTTTTCTCGAAAAAAACTAGAGTTAGATTAAGAAGTTGATAAATTACAAAAAGAAAGCTCAAATCTCCTGAGCCTCAAATATTACATGTCTTGATCCATAATCAAAAGAACTGCCTGTTGATGCCAGTGTTGAACTAGCTTCCACAATTTATTGTCTAATATCCTTATTGCCCTTATTTGAAGCCCACCTGGAACTCAGAATTCTTTGAGAGCTCCATATTTTAAGCAGGCCACTAAACAAATAGTTTATTTTGTGCTGTACTTAACCTGAATATTGTGACATCATATGTGTACAAATAAACCCGCTTTCAATTAATATGATATAAGCTAACGTAAGTACACAATTGTATTAGAGGTACAATAATATTATAAAAACACTAACTGCCACTCGTTTAGCACTTTGTTGTTCAAACATCAGAGAATACATTAAATTGTGTTAAATTGTTGTTTTCTTTTATGGAACATTTCTTTAACATACTTGAAGGGGTAAATTTGTTTTGTCTGTTGGGCATTGAAGAAGTTCAGTTTTTTTATTATATTAAAATTTAATTAATATAATTTAAGCCAACTGATGTACAGAGTTGTATTAAAGTTACAATAATATTATAAAAACCACTAGATCGTACATGTTTAATGCCTTATTAGCCCTTCATAAGGGAGTGCAATAAACTGTATAAAATAGTTGCATTTGTTGGCTTACATTAGGTAATTGAATTTTAATGCATGGAATGGAAACTGTGAAACACGTTTTTGTTGCTATTGTGTGTTATTTAATTTTTCAGTGGCCAAGAATATCTTATTCAATGAATGTAACTTCTTTAAATATCTTTCCAGAAACGTAATCTCCACTTCTTCAGTTAAGTCTACGCATAGGCATAAGTAATTGCAAGTAAGGTTATGCCTAAACCAACCGCAAGTTACAAAGTGGTAAATTTATCTCTGTGCCACCATGAAGTTGTGTGTGTGACTAAGTGTATAGCTGCATTGATTCTTAAACGCGGCACTAGTCGGAGTTGAGTGGTCAGCTTCACACTTTGGACGTTTTATTCCAGGGAAAAGAGCTGCTGGTGGCAATCGAATAGATGCTGAGTGAATCCCAGCTCCGGTCTAGAAGTTTCCAACAAGAGAGAAAAAATCTCTTGGTCTTGCCGGAAATCGAACCAACATTACTCCATCATAAAGAAGTAGCTGGGGTTTGAAGAAACAAATTTGTTTTCTATGCACTGTTGTGAGTGGGGGGTGTTTAATCGTCAGGGGCTTTGGACGAAAAAGGGTGGGTGGTGGGTGGGGGGAGGGAAACACTTCTCAAAACGAAGCTGCTGTAGAATTTGCATAGAAATGTTCCTGGTAGCTGATGGAGCCTTGTCACTGGATAGTCGTGAATCAGGAGAAAGAGGGGGTTGGTAAGGTACCTTGAGGAAGATAAGTATTGACTTCTTCAGCTACCATACGTCTCCCGATAGAAGCTAAGAGAAGCGTCAATTCAAAAGGTTTTTGTTTTTCCAGGGCAGACTATATTAACTAAGTGTGTGACAAGCTTCTTTCCTGAAGTTGATATTCTCATAGATGTAGAACAAATTCCCTCGCCTTTTACGGAATCCAAATGCCCTCCCTGGGCAAGCTAAATCCAAAATACACCCAAACTTTCTACCCGAAGCTACATGTTCCAAGTAGTCGTTTTCTAATTAAAACTATATGTGATTCGGTGAACCACACCCGTTTCCCGAAAGAGGATCACCTACCAGACTGAGCGCGTCGGGACAACAAAGTTACAAAGGATGGTCGTGAAGAACAGTATGATGGGAATGTTTGGGGGTGGGCGAGGAGAAGAATCACGTATTCTGTGTCTCAACACTAGATGGAAATGAACGACAAACTTTATATTGTTGCGCTGTTAAATACATTTTGATATGCTGTATGATTAAATGAATAAATAAAACAAAAACTATACAACGGTTACTAAATTATTACACCAACCACTGCACGTATACAAAATTTATTAAATTTACACATTAAAGCATTAAAAACGCTCCGACATGTTTCGGCCCTAAGACTATCATCAGGGAGCTATATATTCATTGCTAAAGTCACACTAGAAATAGTCACAGATTAATTTCGTTGTACCAGTTGGGTGTTGTGGCAACTGGTATAACGAAATTAATCTGTGACTATTTCTAGTGTGACTTTAGCAATGAATATATAGCTCCCTGATGATAATCTTAGGGCCGAAACATGTCGGAGCGTTTTTAATGTTTCAATGTGTAAATTTTATAAATTTTATATATGTACAGTGGTTGGTGTAATAACTGAGTAACTCGACAACATGCACGGTGTAACAATAAAAATATATAACGATTCTTTGTTTCTGGCGACTGTAGTATTAGTACTCTTGCAACACTGGGTTTTTATCTGCAGTACGTACACACTAAGGACTACAGTTACTGAAAATCACAAAGAATGGATTTTGAGTTTTCGTCTCCTCTAAATTGGAGTAGACTATTTCCCTGCTGTTAGCGCGCTGTAGCGGTAGGTGAAATGTCTTATCCAAGTTACAAATGAAAGTAATTAACTTGAGAAAAAGAGTTTGGAAAGAAACCCGAAATTAATATTAGATTTTACCGCAGGAAGCCTAGAACAATACAGGTTGTAAAATCCAGTAATCTCTTGATGTTTTATAGCTGCACGGATAATTGCAAGAAAATTGTCTGATTCTGCAGACCGTGTTTAATTGACTTCAGCAGTTTTAACAAGCACAAAATTTTCGTATGCCCAGCAAATATTAACTGGTACTTGACGTTTTGCTCTTACAAGTTTTATACATATAGACCGCCCAAAATTGCAACCTTCCTTTAATTATTTTGCATGTACACTGCGTTGTATACATACACTTTGTTGTAGCTTTAGTCAATTTGGGATGCAAATGAGGGCGAAGCAGTAGTCAGGCAATCAACCCATTTCCTCCACGCCGCCTCCTTCTGAAACCTCAACAAACCTTCGAGCCAGATATCTGCGGTGAGGATGACCAACACTTCCGGTCATCACTGGACATAATACCCTTCCAGGACTATATCCTCCCCTTACCTCTACACTTCAGTCCTCACCCCTTCTCCCACAAATGAAAGCCGACTCTCTTCCGTAATACAACCCTTATCCATGTTCTACAATCTTCACCCATGTAATGGCGCAATATTACTCCCCTGTCTCTAACATCTGTTCTTCAATTTCAGAGGCGAACTTTTGCCATAACGTACAGGATCGCATCGTTCGGAAGCAGGGAGTGTGTAATAATGACCGGTAATCAAATCTTGTAGAGTTGCTGTGACAATTGTCCTCTGAGCACTCCCTAACACACGAATAAATGTGCAAAAGTAATACAGCTTTGCAGAACCTACAGGCGTAAAATTCACTATATTACCATACATCAAGTTCAATTAAACTTCAGTTCACTTTAACCATCCCATAAAAGAAATACGTATATTTTTAAAAGAACGGCAGGTAATCGAATCAAAATTCGCCTAGCCCAAGATATAGATCTAAGCGTAGTTCTTCTCATCCTGGTAACTATATGAAATTTGTACAGAATCACATGCGTAAGACAAACTTATAATTCCGAATGCAGAATAGACCCTAGTATAAATCACTGGGCCTAATACTGCCAACCATACTTGTGAATGGTCGCAGTGCTATGTCTGGGAGGTTATGGACCACCCGCCCTAAAGCCCTGAGCATGTACTCTGCTATTTCCATCCTTTTGGTCCCCTTAAGAACCGCCTGGCTCCAATCGATTTGCAACAGACCCCGACGTGAAGCAATCTGTCACATCCTGGTTAGAGACACCAATTTCTTCTATGTCAGAATACAAGCCCTAGTGCCACGGGGGGACAAATACTTAAATGTCAATGGTTACTAGGTGGATGTCTCATATATACCATCTGCTACAGACTTTCCATGTGCACGTTGAAGTCAGAATAACGTTCTCGTCATCATAGTGTTTGTTACCTTCTTTTTAAATGTCATTGAATAAGATGGATAGAGAGGCAAGTTCGCCTTTATCTCGGTGTTTAGATTATCCGCATCACTAAAGTGCAAGAGAAGTTGCCGGCCGTAAACGGGGTATTTCAACTCTTCATTTTTGAACCCTTGCGAGGAAATAAAATGAACGAGGATCATTTCAGTCTGCCCTTCATATTTAAGGTTTCGAATAACGCAATTAACGTTTAATAAGCTGGGTTGACGTGCTACAGTAAGAGATTGTGAGAAAACGTCATTAAGGTTCTCACTGGCCAAATATAACCGATAGAGTGTTAGAGATTTTGCCTTATTCAAATCGTCACAATAAATCAAGCCCAAACTGAGCTCTATTAATAATCTTACAAACGGTCCTTCGCACAAAGTTTTCGTGTGTGACATAACATGTAACGCTTACTAATATCTACCATTTTTATTGACACGTGTTACGTGGTTTACGCAAGTTGCGTTGTACGATTATTTTGTGGTTCATTCGACTGCGTTATCAGCGTCACAGAATAATCACGTGTAGCAACGAATGGTAGGGCCTTTAGTGAATGATAAAATGAAAAGTTCTTGGAAGAAATCAGTCGACGCCTAATACAGATAATAACTCGTTCCTTCCCTGCAGAGTCTGAGAGAAGACACGAAGAGCCTCAGGATAGCAGATGTTTCTACCGGAATTCCAACCGCAAATTTCCTGAGAAAAATTCTAGAATTTACTCCTAGTCCATCTTCTACAAACAAAATATATTTCGACTTGATACGGCTTACTGTCAACATTCACAGATTTTGATCCTGGGGCAGTACAATTCGCAAAGGAATGTGATATTATGATGTTCGAAATATTGCAGCAACTTGTTTCTGAGACAGGTGTACGACTTATAATTTTCAGCCATTAGTCTTCTTAAATACAATTATTTCTGTGTCAAGACTAACACTGATATCTTTACAGTTGATAACCAAAAAAGATGTAACTATTCCGATTTATTTACTTCTAACTAGTTCTACATGTTTCGGGCGATGTTTTCGCCCATCATCAGGAGCATATCACTGTAACTACGGCTTCTGGTATTGTCCACCGATGTTGCTGCTGGCTGGTGTTGCGTGTAACATCAGCCAGCAGCAACATCGTTGGACAGTTGTAGTTACAGTGATTTGCTCCAGATGATGGGCGAAAACATCGCCCGAAACATGTAGAGCTGGTTAGAAGTAAATAAATCAGAATAGCTACATCTTTTTTTGGTAATCAATTATAATTATACTAACGATGCACGGAAACACTGACGCTAAAAAGCTGATATATTTATCAGTTTTGAAGATTTCGCGGCGACAGAATTCAATAAAATGTTCTCAGGGAGACAGACGCCTCAAGATATGGAAGTTCTCCGATGTTTCAGAGACTGACTCCGTCTCCATCTTCAGGGTGCTGCTGATCGCTTGGTAAAACAAGCCATCGGTTTGGTAGAACAAGCTGATGACTTGTTCTACCAAGCTGATATCTTGTTCTACCAAGCTGATATCTTGTTCTACCAAGCTGATATCTTGTTCTACCAAGCTGATGTCTTGTTCTACCAAGCTGATATCTTGTTCTACCAAGCTGATGACTTGTTCTACCAAGCTGATATCTTGTTCTACCAAGCTGATATCTTGTTCTACCAAGCTGATATCTTGTTCTACCAAGCTGATGTCTTGTTCTACCAAGCTGAT
>Ga0123352_10014664_pt1 | contig 12478 bp, 3 predicted proteins | sample TergutLab28metaG_FD_89700 | JGI IMG/M metagenome (GOLD analysis project Ga0123352, IMG submission 89700) | Labiotermes labralis P1 segment gut microbial communities from Petit-Saut dam, French Guiana - Lab288 P1 | ecosystem: Host-associated > Arthropoda: Insects > Digestive system > Gut ... | reverse complement strand
GGGACGAGGTAACGGGGGAATGGAGGAGATTGCATAACGAGGAGCTAAATGATTTGTACTCCTCACCCAATATTGTGCGGGTGATAAGATCGAGAAGAATGAGATGGGCTGGGCATGTGGCGCATATGGGTGAGGAGAGGGGAGCGTGTAGGGTCTTGGTGGGGAAACCGGAGGGAGAGAGACCACTGGGGAGACCTAGGTATAGATGGGTTGATAATATTAGGATGGATCTCCAGGAGGTGGGATGTGGGTATATGGACTGGATTGGACTGGCCCAGGATAGAGACAGGTGGCGGACGCTTGTGAGTGCGGTAATGAACCTTCGGGCTCCGTGAAATGCGGGGAATTTCTTGAGTAGCTGCAAACCAGTTTGCTTCTCAAGAAGGACTCTGCACCATGGAGTAAGTAAGTAAGTATATACACACACACAAATTCAGCAAGCTAAGAGGCTGTTAGGCATATAGTAACTTCAAAGTGACATAATTAAAATATTATACAATGATAAAGAAAGAATGTTAAAGACAGTCTATTAAATATATATATATATATATACATACATACATATATATGACAAACTAGTATTAATTTTATACAGTACTAATTTATTTGAATATTCTATTTTTTACTCTAGAAATTACACAATCAGCAATTGGACTTTAAACTGTAATTACACTGAATAGCTTGTTCGTTATTTCGTTACAGGGTCTAAAGATGACCTTGTGAGGTAAGGAAACATGTCAGAACATAACAAAATGCTATTTTAGCGGTCATGGTCAAGTAATTTGGCGCTATTTTTATAGAATCGTACAAGAAAATAGGAGAATATTTACTCGTATAAATGTTAAACTTTAAACCGGAATAAAAATAATTACAAAATAGGTACATATCACAAATATCACGGTGCATTAGCTCCATTAAAAATCCCAGCAACGTTGCTACAATCGGTGTGCGGTTCAATTCTACAGCTCTGGCAGAGTATATAGAAAAGCCACAAACGAAATGGAAAAAAAAAAATTGATTTTTTGACATACAGAATTTTAATGATAGGGGCAGCGATAGCTCAGTCGGTATAGCGAGTCGCTACAGGCTGGACGGTCCGGCGATCGAAACCCAGTGAGGGCGAGATATTCCGCAACGGTCCGGATGGTTCCTGGGGACCACCCAGCCTCCTATACAATGGGTACTGGGTCTTTTGCCGGGGGTAAAGCGGCCGGATTGTGGCGTAATCATCCACCCCAACTAGCGCCACGGTTAAAGAAAGAGTAGAGCTATACCTCTACTCCCCCTCTGGGCAATCGCGGCCTGTTCTAAGCTAAATTTTACCCTTATCTTTACCTTTACAGAATTTTAATGATACAATTTTTAATTTCATTTTCCTGAACTCCACATCGTTGCTAAGCACGGCAGGAACTCTGAAGGGAGTCAGCAGAGCTGTGCCCACTCTGTCCATCGACAAAATATTAACGCGGAGGTTGAAGCGCACAAGCACCGGCCGTTATCTTCATGTAAAGCGATCATTAGAATTGTTGAGTAAAAAAAAGAATTTGAAATTTTTAGACAGCTCTACGCACCAGCCGTCATTAGCCTCCAGGAAATATTCCTGGGTACTCATTCATTTTCGAGGCTGAATCGACCCCAATAAAAAAAAATTCCAATGATACCATCGGGAATCGAACCCGCAACCTCCGGGCTTCCAGCGCAGTGGCCCAACTGCGCCAACGCGTACCGAAATAAAAGATAAGAAACATTAATATAAAACTTTGCATTTGGTAAACCTAATTAGGTACATAATTCATCAACGAATAATTCTTTTCAGTTGCGTTACAGCCCAAAGCGGGCCTAGGCCGCCGCCTCATCTTTGAGGTTTCTAGATCACACACAATTAAACACACACGCGCAAGCTCAGTAGTACTCCTCTGAACGAGTGATCAGCTCCTCGCAGAGGCCGCTAAGTACATATCACACAACACTCCCAACAGACGAGCATTCATACCATCAGCGGGATTCGAAACCGCGATACCAGCAATCAAGCAGCCGCAGACCTACGCGTTAGACCGCACGGCCACCGGGATCGGCTGAATGAATAATTAGGCTCGACTAATTCTGGTCACATATCTTCACTTGAAATTTTTATGTTGCATGTTGAAGGGTTAATACACTTGTTGTGACCGTTTTTCTTTTGTTCAGAGTCATAATCCACAGGACTTATGGACGAGAGTTTTTCAACTGATCATGACCACCTGTGATACAACAACGAGCATTGTTTTGCTGGACACCACTCAGTTCAAGCAAATTAGTGACGGTATGTCTGAAGTGACAACTAATTAACTTGGTGTTCACGGATAGTTTCCAACAATAGCGGCAGTTGCCATCCATAATTTGAGACCTTGAAAAATAAGTTTCGTGTCGTACATGATGTAAGGGTCTTACATAAGTAGCTATCCCTCTAAAGCCAGGAAAAGTACAATGCTCACATACGATAATTTTTAGGTAAACAGGCATATTATCGTAAAACTAATCATTATGACACTTGAATAGAAAAGAAAAATGACTTCACCAAGAGAGTCTAAATTTATTGCAGCCATTAGTTGTTGAAATATACAAAATTGTAAGTCTTAGTTTATGTAGAACCCAGGTGTAGATGGGAGGAAAATATTAAGATGGATTTGCGTAATAAAGACGAACAAGATGCACTTTCCTTTCTTAATTTATTACAATAATCCATACTCTGTATATTTCAAATAGAGTAACTATTCTGTTGAATTAATACACCAACAAATGCACGTATCTTTATTGTTGCCACGTGCACTCCGTAGAGTCACTGAAATTATACCAACTAATGCACTTATATAAAACATTTTTTCACACTAAAACAATTAAAATTGCTCCAACATGTTTCGATCTTAAGATCATCTTAATGGGGCCATATTGCTCCTTGCTAAAGTCACATATTAAAACCACTCACTATTTAATTTCCTTACACACTACGCACACCCATAGGCAGGTGCACTTTCAACACAATACGACATGCTGTCACAACACTCTGTTAATATAAGGAAATTAACTAGTGAGTGGTTTTAATATGTGACTTTAGCAAGGAACAATATGGCTCCTTGAAGATGATCATGGGATCGAAATATTTTGGAGCAATTTTAAAAGTTTTAGTGTGAAAAATTTTTATATAGGTGCATTAGTTGGTATTATTAAAGTAAATGCACATATATTCATTTAACGATCATAAATTTACATTAAAACACTTAAGACGCTCCTACATGTTTCGATCACACGATCATCCTCAGGGAGCATACATTGTTCCTTGCTAAAGTTATAGATTATAAACACTCAGTGATTTACATCGTTACGTTGAGTTGGTGCTGTGACAGCATGTCTTGTGTATTGTGTTCAGAATGAGCCTGAATATGGATGTGCGTTGCGCGACGTATAGCCTAAGACAGCACCATCTCAACTAAACGATGTTAATCACTGAATGTTTCTAAACTATAACTTTAGCAAGGAACAATGTGTGCTCCCTGAGGATGATCGTGTGATCGAAACATGTAGGAGCATTTTAAGTGTTTAAATGTGAATTTTAGATCATTAAATGAATATATGTGCATTTGTTGGTGTATTAATTAAATGAACTACAGAATGCACGGTGCAACGATAAAGAGAGTAACTCTTGATCATCGGGAGGCAGCATATAGTATTTATCATGCTGAAAATACATTAAAATTGTGCAAATTTACTCATAAGATATATATACGTTGTCACTAAATAGAGTATACATACAGTAAATGCCTCCTGGTGATGAACAGTTACTATATTCGAAACATGTAACGGACAGACTGTAGAAATAAATTAAGAAAGAAATGTGTATATTGTTGGTCTTCATTGAGCAAGTATATCACGATGCACGGACCATAGAATGTGAAATTAAAATGGATCTTCAGGAAGTGGGATGTGGTGGCATGAACTGAGTTGACCTAGGTTAGGATAGTGACAGGTAGCGGGTAATTGTAAAAGGGGTAATGAAACTTCGGGTTGCACAAAAATGAGCGGAATTTCTTGACTGGCGGAGAAATAGTTAGCTTCTCAAGAAAGGCTCTGCTCCGTGGAGTAAGTTTATGTAGGTGTAAAACTTTATGCTTCAAGATAACGAGGTTAGACCTTTTAGAGGCTTAGAGATGAGTGACAGGATTGTTGACAAACTTGGATTCAACGACATTAATAATTTGTGCTTATTAAAAATGGTATTAGCACTACAAAATGAGTGAGGATATAATTGCTTGGACACACAGACCTAAGCTAGGTTAAGATCATAAAATATTTCAGTGGAAATATTTCTTGTTAAATTGAAAGGATTACTTGACACATTCATGTCAATGGAAGGAAATTACTTAAAGTGGGTTTTTTATGTTTTGTGGACCGTGCATCTCAGTATAATCTTAGTAACTGACGAACTTAATGCACAAATTCTTGTTTTATAATAAGTTTATTACATTCCTCTACATGTTTCGGGCACTATGTTGTCGAAACATGTAGAGGAATATAATAAACTTATTATAAAACAAGAATTTGTGCATTAAGTTGGTCAATTGCTAAGATTACTAAAGTGGGTATTGTAGAAATTAAAAGTTTTAATCTGGATTAATTTACGTGGAGTAGGTGCGGGTCCACTGGCTGGTTTTGCTTAACATGGAAATGAGTTACCTTTTGGTACATGCGAATTGGCGAAGCTGTTGAAGAACTTTCTCAAGGGGAAATATGTTTCATGCGAGATTTGAAGTGCTCACAGCGGTGTAGTTTTAAATTAAAAATTTCTGGGACATCACGCTGAGTCGTTTGGTGAATAGTTCCAGGCGCTTCGAATTATATTAGGGCCGTCTTCCTCAGGGTGAAGCCGTGCTTGGGCCATAAAGATTCGATCCTTCGTCAAGTCGGCAAAGGTGTGTCCAAAGACACAAGGTAAAATCCCGTAAGATATTTTCAGGACGTAGTCGCCGCCGCAAGGAAGCCGTGGCCTTCTAGTTACGAAACAAGAAACCTAAGACTGCTAATGACTCAGTTTTATCTTTTTTTATTATTATTCGTGCAGTGATTCATGCTGCTGTTTAAACAATTTGACAAATCTGGGTAAACACTTAGACATCATTTGCAATTATGAGTTTTCTTTATATTGAATGGTACTACCAGAACCATTCCAGAACGGAGTAGTTAACGTTTCAAAACATCTAGTCCCAAGAATGAGCAGAACCATACTTTTCGCCACATAAGCCGTCACGTCGGGCACCTGCACAATTTTAACACTTGATGCAGTTGGTTCCTTAAATACGAGCCACAATAAGTTTTTATTTCTTGCAGACAGGTGCCTGGAAATTACGCTATAATCAGACGCGAACTCTCCGGTAAAGCTAGTATTGCGCCGCCATACTAATGAAATGGAACAAATTACTTCCAATGTCTCAAAAAAATTAATATTTGAACATTATAACTTCGTTATATATAGAATTTCTAGAGATCATCTGCTAAGAGGCTAGGTTTGCGGAGAATTTCCTGCCACACCTCGCAATTTGAATGTTGTGTTAGAGAGAGAGACAAATAGAGAAAGCAAAGCTATTTCTCAGCAGCGTCCATTTAACCCCCCCGGTCCACTACTCCAAAATATGTGGCCCGTAGCAGTGACACATCTGGTCGCTGGCGTAAAAAGCAAGAGAGACAGAGAAGACTACAGCGAAAGATATGGCTGAGGTCTAGAGGGCTGTTTTCCGCATTACCCAATAGAAATTACACGACGCTGGGAAATTTTATTAGCTGCAAACCTACTTCGTATTGAACAGTGGGTATGGGAGAGAAGAAAGAAGTAGGAGAAAGTCGCCTAATATGGGGAGGTGCATTATTTCATACCAGGAGGTGCTGCACACTCCGCTTAAGAATGTGAATGATCAAGCACATGAGGCTGTCCTTTGTAATTAAAGTATAAACGGTCAGTTGCTCCGGACTTCAATACTGACTGAGCGTCTTTGTTTTGGTGCGCTGTGAAATTTTTGCTTATCGCCAAACTGTGACTCATAAGCCGTTGAAGGTAAGCTACTTTTCTGAATTAGTTTGATGTTCAGTTTTCTGTTAAGTGCAATCTTAAACCCTAGCTTTGTTTCATAGGTACAATTTTATGTCCTTCTGTTTTATCCGCCTTTTTTTTTTCGAACACATGTTTGCACCTATTATGGGGAGGTTTGAAGAACCTAAAATGGGGCTCCCCATATTAGGAAGTCAGTACCTTGTGAATTATTGCTTCTGGGTTATATAATATTACAGATGGCTCAAAGGGAAAAAATGGGACCCTGAATGGATGAAGAAAGCTATTGAGGCTATAAGGAACAAGAAAATGGAAAGCTACAAAGCATCCAGAGTTTTCAACGTACCACAAACAACACTAGAGCGTTATGTTAGAAATCGGAAGAAAAGCTCAAGTGAAACAGTATAAACAAAACTGGGTAGGAAGCAAGTTCTTCCTTGTGAAGCAGAAAATGATCTGGCTGAGCAATGTCTTTTGATGGAAAGAAAGTTTTTTGTCTTGACAGTGGCAGACGTCATGCGTCTCGCTTACCAACTTGCTGTAAGAAACGGAATTAAAAACCAATTTTGCAAGAGAAATGAAAAGGCTGGAAGGAAGTGGTTGAAAAATTTCCTACGTCGTCATCCACAAATTTCAGTTAGAACCCCCGAAGTTCTTCCACTCTCAAGAGCGAGGGGTTTCACTCCTGCATCAGTAGCTAATTTTTTAAAATCTACGAACCTGCAATGGACACCATTGAACATAATGCGGCAAGACCTTATAATTGCGATGAGACCGGCTTCACTCTTGTACACACAAACAAACGAAAATATTAGGATTGAAAGACGAGCGCCAGATGTCTTCTCTTCAATCCGCAGAACGGGGATCTCTTGTGACAGTCGTCAACTGTATGAGTCCAACTGGACACTTCGTACCTCCGTTACTGGTATTGCCAAGGAAAAATATGAAACAAGAACTGATGAATGGGACACCGTCTGGATCAATCCAAACGTGTCATCCCTTGGGGTGGATACAGAACGAGATTTTTTCCCAGTGATTTCATTTTATCACACATACAAAGCCGACAAAAGAAGATCCTGTTATCTTAGCACTGGACGGGCACTATTCACACACTAAGAATCTGGAGGTCATTACTTTAGCTCGAGAGAATAATGTTGACATCATTTGCCTCAAACCTCACAGCAGCCACAAAATGCAGCCCTTGGATAAAGCATTCACGGGGTCCCTGAAAACATTCTACTGCCAAGAAATTGAAAAAATGGCTCCGTTCGCACCCAGGGCGAGTCGTCACTGTCTACCAGACTGTCGAACTATTCGGAAATGCATACAAGCAAGCTGCAATAGGGGAAACAGCGGCTAATGGCCTCTTTCCTTGTGACAAGAACATCTTCAGACCATATGATTTCCCTCTGTCTTCAGAGGACAAATTTGCTGCTCCTGTGAACCGTCATGCTTTGGTAAACACCAGCGATCAGCCATCATTCAGTTCTGCTAATTTATCGCCGTTCGCTTCTATTGAGGCTCTCCGATCACTAAATATCAGTCCTGTGCCAAGCCTGAACCTAAAGCCAAATCCTCGTGGTGGAAGAGCAAAGAAAATAACGAGTTCGCCTTACAAAAAATTTGTTGAGGCAACTCAGAAAAAGAAGATAAAACAGGCCACTTAATCCAAAACCAGTCGGCCTGCGTCGAATGTTCTTCTTGGTCCTTCAAAAAGACGGAAGAGAAGGTTTTGCTGGGAACCAGCTCCGTCTGACACTCCATCAGATTCGGACACTGACCTAGCTGTTCCTTTCGCTGACGATTCGATGGAAGGAGATGAGGAACAAGACGCTGTACTGGTCATTTCTCTGAAGACCACAATGGAGAAGACTAGATACGATGTGCGAAATGTTTCAGATGGGAGAACACACTTTGTGCTGGTGTGGAGGAAGATTTTGTTGGTGAGACTTGTCAGGGATAAACACTGTTTTGTTCCTATTTTGTATCCTTTTTATTTGTATTTTTTTTTATTTTGTAACTATTCCTTGTGCTCTCTGTGAAAATTATTTACCTCCCTAAATTAGGCGCACTCACCTCCCCAAATTAGGAACACGTGTGCGCCTAATTTGGGGAGATGAAGCTTTTACGGAAACGAATTTTACACCCGTTTTTTCTTTTCATAATCTATGATATTTATGTAGCAACTGTCTCTTCATTAATCAAATTAAGTTTCACTTGTGTTTTGAGAAGTTTTACAACATTTTTCTAAGTTTAATAGCGGCTTGAAAAACCCTCCCCATATTAGGCAACTTTCCCCTATACTGGGTTTTGGTGGGGAACCCTGAGGGAAAGAGACCACTTGGGAGAACCAGGCTTAGATGGACAATAATACTAAGATGAAGTGGGATGTGTGGATATGGACTGGATCGAGCTGGCTGAGGACAGGGACAGGTGGCGAGCTTTTGTGTATGCGGTAATGAACCTTCGGGTTCCATGAAATGCGGGGAATTACTTGATTAGCTGAAAATCGTTTAGCCTCTCAAGAAGGACTCTGCTCCTTGGAGTGAGTAAGGAAGTAAATAGTGTTCTTGCTATTGCTATTCAGAAAAATTCTAGCTGATTGACTTTTAATTCCTTGGCGGTTTTAAGGGTGGGTACAAGGCAGCTATTATCTACTTTGCCCTTTAACCCTTTAAACGCCGAGTTAAATCCCATCTGCCATCTGCTGGCATTATTAGCAACTCACCATATTTTCCACGTTAGCGGGCTAAGGGTTAACGTGGTATCCGGATTCTTGACTCATTATAATAGACCCATAATACACAATTCAAAATTTCATATCCTGAGCAAGGGATATTATAAAGTAACAAAAAGGAACGCAACTGTACAATAACAAACAGGGTTCTTCCCCTGCCTGCAGGGTGATGTATCCCTGATGGCTGTATTAAATGCTTCTGTATGCATGTTTCTATTAAATGCTTCTGTATGCATATTTCTAGAGATTTCACAACTAAATATATCACAGTATCATTTCACTAGCGATGCTTTCAATGTCTCTGTGTATCAGGCGCCGAATGCTAGAATAAACAGTAAATAATGAAAAGTAATTGGTGTGGAAGGATACAACTACGGCTTATTTTGAAGTGCTGCTGGGGTATTTGTGTTGAGGGCCGGACAAAAAAAAAATGCAGAAACTCATTAAAGGATGTGTGAGAAATTTAAAATCTGGGGCTCCTGGAATACGAAACAGAAGTGTTACCCAATCAGCCACAAAGTGCATTTGCTACATTGTCCGTCAAGATTCAATTGGACCTAAGGTTACTGTTTGTTCATGCGTATTTAATTTCCTATCCATTTTGGATTTAAAACCACAGACACTGCAGTAAGTCGTCCTCAACATATTTTATTTGCTTGAAAAATTTAAGGGCCCAATTGCAGGTGCACAATTTTTTTCTCTACGTTATGGTACAGTGTCATAGGGTTCCTTTGTTGACGTGTCAGGAATAAAATGGTTAGTCGCAGGCTTAACACCACCTATATACATATGGGATTTACGGTGGACAGATTGAAAATGGGCAATGATTTCCTCAGTTGTCCCAACTCTGTATTATTCCGTCCACAATTCATGCATATCCATAGAGTCTTTCGTTTTTAATTAGTTGTTTTCCATTTGGAGCTTTCTGTGGTGTTGAAAATTGGGCATTGCGGGAAGTAGATCAGAAGTACCAGAAATGTTTCAAAATGCGGTGTCGGACAAGGAAGGAAAAGGTCAGCTGTACAGATCGCGTGAAAAATAGAGAAGTATCACATATAGTCAACTAGGTGACGAATATTTTACGTACAATGAAAAGAATGAGGGCTAACTGGACTGTTCACATTTTGCGTGGGAATTGCCCTCTAAAACAAGTTATAGGAAGAAATAAGGGAGGTTTTGAGTGAAGGGAAGACGGGGAAGAAGACGTAAGCAGATACTGGCTGGCCTTAAGGAAATTAGGGTACTGAAAATTTAAAGAAGACGTACTAGCTAGCACTGTCTTCCAGACTCGCTATGGAAGAGGTTATGGACCTGCCGTAAGACAGAATACAGGATGAATGAATTAATCATACCATAGATACCTCCCGCATTAACACTATATTCATGCTCGTTCATCCATCACTGCTCTTTATATCTTAGCATCTGCCGGCGTATTTAAATACATAACTTGAAATAATTTAAACAGAAAACTTTGTACCGAAAATACATTGTTCAAAACTTCACATTAAGTTCCTCCCTACCAGTGTGCACTGTGGTGTAACCCAAGAGACCACGACAGAAATCTAAACATTTTATAGATCTTCAGGTTCCCACTCACCTTATTCCGAAATTCTTCACAATTCTAAACGTGTGAAAAGTCCAAAGGCGTACCTCGTCTGGGGGTTCATGTGTGTCTCACGTAGCTACGCCCCCTCGAACAGTGCATGACTCTCCGTACCGAGAACACCTTGAGCGTCCGCCGGACTGAAGCTCTCGACGGTTCTAACGTGGGCTAAATGTAACCTCGGACAAGCTGCCGATTGGATATCACGACTTCCTTCCCCTTTGCGATCTACAGTTGAAGGGTGAGTTGAGGAGAAGAGGGGACTGTGACAGATCACTTATACACGAGGACAGATGTGTAATTACATATGTGTTAATTTGTAATACATACACTCCAAACACGTGGGGTGACAGAGAACTTGAGAACTGGATAATGAATTATTGAGTAAGGCTCTTCAAAGTGACGGTAACATCCTTGTTCTTCGTGTGACCATGAACAACAGATATAGTTTTCTCTGCTACTGCTATAGTAACACAGAATGACGCTTTGCAGGGAGGGAGGGAGGGGACCAGCTGTTCAAAAAAAAAAGGTTTGTTCCAAAAATACGCTTCAGTATTTTCCCCAAAACATAAGTTAAACGATATGTAATGCAGAAAATCCAAGTCTGCTGGATTATTTGGCCTTTTCAACCGCGAAACAGTCACACCGACTTTTCAAAAACCTCAGTGCTTTCATCTGTAGCGTCACACACTCCACTATGTGAACAGGAAGACGAAGACACTGTGGATAAAGAAAGGTCCACTGTTTTACGCTAAGATTATAATCCTTCGAAATTTCAGCAACTGAACACAAATTTATTTCCAACTAACTGTACAATATGCAGTTTTTATGCTTCTAATTGTTTCGGCCACAAACGGCAGCCATTTTCAGGGGGGTACAGTATTTGAAGAAACAAGTTGCAATACACTGCATGTGTACTCAAATAATGTACATTCCTGAAGATAAATGTTGTTCGTGGTCGAAACACATAGGAGCAAGCATTAGAACTGTATATTGTGCAGTTAGTTAGAAATAAATCACTGTATATAAGACACCTACAGGGAAGGTGCATAATATTAACACTTCAGTAGCTATATTACAGTCGAAACCGAGTAGCATCTCAGAAGAATTGAATTGAATTATCAGCAGCACGCTGTGGAGATCTCAGATCTGGTAATGCAGAATGGTACTCCCTCTAATGGTTAACATTACCCGGTGACTGTTATCCGTGACGAGCTTTAAATGAGAAATTTAGAGACGCAATTTTTCTCGCACAAATATCAAAAAACGTTCTTCTCACCACCAAATCTGTCTATTCTGAACAGCAATCAAAATTTCCTTGCCCATTCATTTAGCAATTAAACACGGCATGTAGCTAAGAAATTGTAGAGTTGCAGAGAATGTGTGTATAAATACACTACCTCCACGGGCAATCGGGCTGGAAGGGGGGGGGAGCTGTGGTCAAAATTACCCAGAAATTTAAAAAATCGAAAGGAAACCCCACGTAATACGTAACACACAAAAATCATCACTCGGTACAAAAATACAAATCCTTAATGTGCTGATGTACCTAACAGAGCATAAGATAAATAACAATTAAATTCATTTGAATAATATCTTAGTAATAATGATAATAATAACCACAGACATAATAATCCGTGATAATGAAAAGGAACATGTATGTTAATAGACTTTGCAATCTAAGGAGACAGAAATGTGATTACAAAGGAAGCCGAGAAATTTCTAAAATATAAAGACCTTACAATAGAAATACAGCGCATGTGGAATGTAAAAACAAATGTGATACCAGTAATAATATGGGCGACTGGGACTATTTCAAAGTCATTCACAAAATACGTGAGCAACATACCAGGAAAACATGAAGTCAAGGAACTACAGGTAGGTAGGTAGGTGGGTGGATAGGTAGATATGTGGGTGGGTAGGTAGGTAGGTAGGTAGGTGGGTAGGTATGTGGGTGGGTGGGTGTGTGGGTGGTTGGGTAGGTAGGTAGATGGGTGGATAGGTAGATATGTGGGTGGGTGGGTGGGTAGGTAGGTAGGTAGTAGGTAGTTAGGTAGGTAGG
>Ga0123352_10014662_pt1 | contig 12479 bp, 4 predicted proteins | sample TergutLab28metaG_FD_89700 | JGI IMG/M metagenome (GOLD analysis project Ga0123352, IMG submission 89700) | Labiotermes labralis P1 segment gut microbial communities from Petit-Saut dam, French Guiana - Lab288 P1 | ecosystem: Host-associated > Arthropoda: Insects > Digestive system > Gut ... | reverse complement strand
CGTACTGTTCTGAACATCAGGTGCCGGCACAGTCACTGTAATGTAAGTGATAAGGGTTTTTGAACACGTAGCAGTAGCTGGATCATGTAGTATACAATGGCCAGGCGAATACCCACCCACCCCGCATTCCTTAAATACCATCGAAGTGTCGTGATACGGAAACTGGACTGTTTTTAGGTGGGTGGGCGAGTCAGGTGGCAAAAATAATGCTTGCAACACAAACGATAAACCACCAAGTTGAGTACATCACCCGCCAGATGGTTCCGTAACGCGGTTCACACGAGGGCGTGTACGGGAATTAAAAAATGCCCAAAACTCCGTAACCGTCCAAAATCGGACACATGTTTATATGAACTTTTTTTGAACACAAAGACATAGGAAATCACCTCCTGCAGTAATGTGCACAAGCTACTTTTGTTTGTTGTAATATGAGACAAGCGCGCACATGTACTTCTGCGTAGCTGCCAGCGTTGGTTCTTAGAATCCTATTGAGTGGGTTTCGTGTTCCTAATCGCATTCGTTCGGCTGTATTTGGCAGTTTGTTTTTGAGATATACGTGCTGCAGGTGTGATATTAATGTCTGGCGGTCGTTACGGATCGCTGAGACCCATAATGCAGAGGATGCCGAGGGTCCGAGGGTATTCGTGCAATGATATTGTTTGATGATGTAAGTGATGATGACGGGACGGAATCCGATAGTGAATAATGTGGAACCGAGAGGTGGCTCGGAGTTTACAGAAGACGCTGCATCGGCTGATTATTGCTGCAGTGACGTGGTCGCTATTAACAATTGTTTTCACTAGAAAGGACGAGAGGAAGTGGGGTAAGGTTCTACACACCTTCTAAACAAATGGCAAAATATTCTGAAAAAATTCCATGAGGTTATTGGCCAAACAAGGAAAGCCGCTATGCCCTTCGAAGCAACGAGCTTTCTTATCACAGATTAAATTTTAGATAAAATTGTTGAACACAAAAATTAATATATTCCTATTATCCAACCTAACTAGGGCAGCCGCGCAACTGATGCCAAACTCTCAGACAAAATTGAGATAAAAGCTTTCCTCTGTCTGCTGGTGTTAGATGGAGCGCTTCGGAGTATGAAGCAGAGTGTGGAAGAATTGTGGGGTACTGACGGAGATGGCATCGAAAAATGTCGCTTAGTGATGAATCGGAGACTCTTCCTGTTCCTAATCAGGTGAATTCTTGAATAAATTAGAGGTGTATCCACAAAACCCTTTACCTTGTTTAGCAGGAACCTGGAATGCAACTCGCAGATGCATGCTACGTTCGTATTAGCGGCGCAAACGACGGAGCGTTATTTTCAGGCAGGCAACAGGAAAGAGACCGATGGACATTGATGCTTGTATACGATTTTGTGGTAGAAACCTTGTTTAGTAAAGGTGGAATTGCTGAATGCAGCATAGTAGTTCGACATGCATCAGACAGTAGTGTGCCAAGGCTAAGAGAAAAATATGTTTCTGAGGGGAGTAGCACCGAAAAACGAGACATATGAATCCCACAAATGTGTTTGCCCTAAACGCGTAAAAAGAAAACGCTAGTGCGCCCTGTCAGTTTTGTGGTTTTTAGGCTTTTGCGTAAAAGAATACTTCGAAGCTTGTTCCAAACACGGTTGAACTACTAAGCAGAAGTAGATTTTTATTTGAAATCCCCATCCTTTATGAGTGTCGTCTAAAAATTTGAAAACAATCTGGCAAAAGTATAATACTTATTGTTTTTAATTAGGAGCATGCGGGAGACTAAAAACTCGTTTGAAGCCCCTCCGTCACTGAGGGGTTAAGAGCGTAAATGAAATTTTGCCTTGTGTTCTACATTTTTCGTAATATTTTTATAAAATTGGGTACAGATTATTTTTAATTAGGAGCATGCGGGAGACTAAAAACTCGTTTGAAGCCCCTCCGTCACTGAGGGGTTAAGAGCGTAAACGAAATTTTGCCCTGTGTTCTACATTTCTCGTAATATTTTTATAAAATTGGGTACATATGTCCACAACAGCTTTTGGGAAAATCGGCTCAGCAGAGACAGTACTTCACTTCGGTGCGTAAATGAGTTACTGTCGGCAGTTGCGTTAGTCCGTGCCAGTGGCTGGTGAAGTTCGATGTAAGAAGCCTGCACACGGTTGTGTCGATCGTTTGTGAGATTCGTCATAATCGGCACGGGGAAGGCCATGCATTTCTTAGGGTCGTAAATGAAACTGCATTTACGCCAGTAAGTTAAACATTTACGGCGTTTTTAAAAGGAAGAATGCGTTTGTAAAGTCCGTGTACTACGTCACGGGTTACGTTATCTGCAGTCTTGTTAGTCTTGTGGTTCCTGCTTTTGATGCATAAGTTGCAATCGTATGAAAAATTGAAAGGGACATTTATCTCAGTATTTAACCAACTTGATGCACAAAATGTGTTTCACAGTAAGTTTTATTTCATGCCTCTACGTGTTTCGAGCACATGTGCTCATCAACAGGAGGTCAAAATTGCATTACACAGCCTCTGGTATCATCACACCTGCAGGTGTGACGAAATAAAACTTATTGTGAAACAAATTTTGTGCATCAAGTTGGTTAAATACTGAGATAAATATACTGAGACGCACGGTCAGCAAAACGTCAAAATTTGTGAAAGAGACATGTTTGGTTATAAGAAAGAAGAACTCATTAAGCCTCCTGAAAGGGAAAAAAATCACAAAAAAAAAACGGAATTTAAGCTACAAGCAGGTAACTTCATTGTGTATGTAGAATGTTTCATATCACTGTGTATTTTTATATGATCTTAGCAATTAAATTTGTAGATAGGTTGGGGTTACGCCCCATTAAAGTGTATTTGTTGATGTAATTGCTAAAATCAGTTTACCGTGTTGTGCTGTATATCGTACTAATTAACTGACTTTTGGGCCGCCCTGTACTCTTCTTAATGACAGTGAAATTGTTAAATCAGTTTCAATCAAGAGATTGTTCCAGTCCGGACATGTTCTGGTGAGAGGCGAGTGGAAAAAAGAAATTCGTACACAATTTCTGGGGCTGAAATGTCTGGAACCCCGTGATTTAAATTAAAGGGTAATATTAAAATGGAGCATAAGGAAGAAAATGTGTTTTAGTGGCGTGCATTGGTTTAACTGGGCCAGTTTAGTTTCCTGTGGCGGATGTATTTACGTTCGCCAAGTTGAACATTTACTTTCCAGTGCCCAGCAGTCATGTCTCTTTTCATATATTCTTGGCATAATAAATGTCCTGGGATATTTTCCACAACATATATTACCATGTAACTTCTAAAGTGCAGCTACTTTTAGTTGGAAATGGAGAGAATATAAAGTATAATAAATTACTTCTAAAAATGCTTGCCTATAAATCCAGCTATCGCTACATGTGTAGAAACCTACTCATTTCTTCCTACAAAATGGAACTTTGATGGAAATGGGAATCTATATTTATATGTCTTACTCTCGTTCCTAAATTTAAGATCTTATTCCAGCTACTAGAAATAGCACAGCAGTGGGAAGTCTGACGTTTTTCTAAACGGCAACAATAATACCAACAAATGCGTCACTGAACTCAAACGAAGATTGAAGTTCCTGTTTGCTTCATTGGAGACAGACAGCTCCGGCAGGAGGGCTGCGACTAGGTGACACAAAATCATTCCCCAGAGTTTGAATAGAGCGGCTAATTTTGAAAAGTACGACTTCATTCTCTGCAGTGAGGATATTGGACTTCCCTATAGCAGCGAGCGCGACTGTTCTCCGCCCTCATCCTTCCCTTCAATAAAAGGACAAAATGTAGCCTCTTTTCTTGTATTATTGGCAGTAGTTAACAATGTAAGCACAAGTTCATAAAAACCTTTTACCAGCTTCATAACAGTATAAATGACAGCACTTCATTATTTGTGTTGGCACATGAAGTTTCACGGCACTGTACGTTGTATTATACTGCAGAACTGCAGGAACTATAACGTACTCTGCTGTAAAGACTATCAAAGTGTATGAAGTGAACGCGTATAGGGAAGACTGCGCCTGCGTGTTTCATCTCTGAAACTAGAGGACCGATATCAGTTACATGTAGTACTGGGATCTTCGTTACAGTTATCGGACAAATTTTAGGTTGGTAGGTGTATTAGTCCGGCCGTTCCCAGTGGCCGCGCGGTCTAAGGTGTTGGCTCTGCGGCCGCTTGCTTGTTGGGTTTGCGATTTCGAATCCCGCGGGGAGCGTGGATGTCTTTCTGTTATGAGTGTTGTGTGTTGTCAGATAGAGGTCTCTGAATCCGGCCAATCACTCGTCCAGAGGAGTCCTACAGTGTGTGGTGTGTCTGAATGTGACCATGATGCCTCGATAATGAGGAGGCCGTTACCCACTGGGGGATGTTGTTCGTGGTAAAAAAAATGTATGTTAATCTAATGTAAGATCTACTCATTTAACACAGAGCACAGACATAACTCTGCCAAATAATGAAGAAGTTACTGTCTGAAGGAATATGACGCTAAATAGAGTGGTGTAATTTGCCGGCTGTTTAGAGGAAACAGCTGCTACCATCTTCAGAGTAGGTACCCTGAATCTCATCAAATCTCACTCAACATTGTCCGTTGCCTAAAAGAATGGCTCATCATGCAAAAATAAGATTTTTTTTTCGCTTAAATACTCATTTCACCGCCCCATGGACTGCGCCATTCAGGGCGCCTGCACCCCTGCCCCCCCTCCCCGCCGCCCCCCAGCTATGTCGCCGTGTACATGGATGCTGCTTTGTTCTTACATTATGTAAAACACGAAACGAAATGCAGTACCCAGTGTCACTGGGCACTAGGAATAGCATGTGATGCTATGTGATACTTGTTCAAAATATTTGGACTTCGTTTTGAAACTCAGTCTATACGCTTAAGTGCTGCTATAAGCGAACTTAAAACTCTCTGATAACTAACTACTTGTATCGATCGGAGTTGGTCCGCTAGTCAAGAAGTTTCCCACGCCGTACGGCACCCGAATAGTAATTTCCGCCTTCACGGTATCCCCGCATTTAACCGTAATCCTGTGGCAAATGAATGCTGCCCACAACCTAACCCCTCTTTTTTTTACGTCCGATGTGTTTCTAGTATTTCTCATGCGTGCTATATCCCTTTCCTACCTAATGGTACTTGATGTTCTTCACTTGCCGTCTTCTGCACTGCAACAGACGCTCCTGACCTGCAAAGTCCTGATGTCTGAACGGTTGCTTGCCACTTCCCTGCATGCGCCGCCAGTTACACATAATAGCATATGCCTCCAGAGGGCTGCAGAGGTCCTGCCCCCTGCCGAGTGGACCTGTGTAATGTCTTTCGGCTGCGTTACAAACGACCAGCGACCCAACAACATGCAGCTGAAGTTGTGCTGTTCCTCACAGCAACCAAGGGGGACACAGTGTTTGGAATGACTATCATTTTTGATTTGCAACCCACGCTGCAGGTGCCTTCGGTTTTCTAAGGTTTCCTGTGTTTATTTCCTTCATGTACGAAAATCCTGAGAAGAAGATGATTTGTTGGTGGAAATCGATTCACGTATGCATGATATTTGCGAAGGTCAACGCATGAAGATAAACAAATATTTCTAACTTGCGGGGGATGAGGCCGTGTGGGCCTAGATGGCCGGAGTCTCTGAGATTATGAAGTTTAAGTTGTTCGTAGGTGGCACGAAATTTGTGTGCAAACGGTCTGTTCAGTGGATTACGTACCTTATTTCAAACATAGTATTTTTCAGCTCACCGTACGCCCAGCTGTCTTCGTAGGCGTAACTGGGATATTAACACTGGGTGGAGGGAGTCGACCATGGGTATTAGGAGTCAAGTTATGAACAGGGGTAAGATTGGTTTGGACCAGTCCTTAATGTACATACACTCCTTTCCTCTTACTGTTACCCCAATTTTTTGGCCCCTTTTCAACACAGTAGACAGAAAAATTATTCTTACATAGAAAAAATATAGGGGAGGGGGAATTTCGAGTTGTAGCACTTACTTGATTGCACCTACATTATTATACAGACGGAACTGTAAAACTGGCTCGATTCACCCCCTGACACAGTTCACATTTAATTCACCACTCTCTGTGAGATAAATATCAGAGATTCGCAGGGACCACCATATCCGTCTTGAATATATAAGTATTCGCAACTGGAATATGAAGCAGCAGGTTCTTCCATAACGTTGGAAGATATCTGCTGAACTACGCATTGTCAAACACCACTTCATAGCCATTAGAACGTCCAGTCTCAAACAAGTCCAAGTGTCACTAAACTTAAATGCAGTTACCGTATCGAAAACACTCATTTTGGTTGCAGCATTTCACTCATATGCCGACCTCAGTGGCCACGCGGTTTAAAGCGTGGGTCTGCGGCCGCTTGCTTGCTGGGATTGCGGGTTCGGGTTCGAATCGCGCAGTCCACATGAATGTTTGTCTCTTTTGAATACTGTGTGTTGTCATGTAGAGGTCTCTGCCACGGACCGATCGCTCGTCCAGGGGAGTCCTGCCGACTGTGATGCGTCGTTGGGTGTGATCTTAAAACCTCAAGAGTGAGGAGGCCATGGCCCGCGTTGACCCGCAGCGCCACATAAAAGAAGAACTCTTCATGTGAGGTTCAAAGTTGACCAAGACTCGTACCATGATTCAGTAGCTACTGAGCTAGTGGTATTTCTTACACACAGCATGTAGGTCTTTATTACTTGCGTCCGCATGTCATAATTTCATAGACCACCGCCGTCTAGATGCTATGGCGACAAAGTGTCCTGATTTCGTTTCTTACCCAGATACCTGCTAACCAACCTTGATGTTTTAAGAGTTTTTTTTGCAGTCACTCCTGGCAGCAGGCGTCCTGCGGTCTCTTGCTTATGTCCTGTATTGTTCCTGTAATTATTAGGACAGACAGACAAAGAAAGGAAATCCGCTCGTTACAGGAAAACAAATACCCGTTCTCCGGCTTGTAGTTAGCAAATTTAGTAAGGTGTACCGTATGGTGCTGAAAACTTATGGATTGTTCCAAATGTTAACATGGCTGGAGAAAATACTTGAACTGGTCACATAGTATTGTTAGGGTACTGAAATAAAGAAGGTTTCGATGAGCTGGACATGTAGCGCGGATAAACAATAAATCAGTTTCGTGCAGAATTTTGGTACGGAAGACTCCTAGGAAGTGAGCACTTGGACAACAGAGAGATAAAACGAACTCCATGGAGCGGAGCACTTTTTGAGAAGCTGTTAGTTCCTCAGCTGATCAATAAATTACCCTCGTTTTATGACACTTGACGGTTCATTACCGTCTTCACCATAGCTGCTCAGCTGTACCTACCCTGCGTCAGACGAGTACAGTCCAATTCCTCTAATCTTCTATCGTTAAAGTCAGTTTTAATATTATCCTTCCATACGTAGCTTTGTCTTCTAAGTGGTCTCTTACCATCAGGTTTCCGCACCAAAACTCTGTATGCTTTTCTCTTTTCCACAATACGTGTCACGTGAAATAAAACAAGACTTATATTAAGATGGATATGAAGAAAGCAGCCTGTCATTTTCGGAAACTGGTTCAGAATCCTGTCCGGTAGCGCGCTGTAATATTTTCAGTTCTGAGTCTACCGGTTCTGTCGTCATAAGGTTAGTTCTTAACCTTTTAAAGTCGGTATTTACGAGTTTATTATATACTTCAGTGTTAAGGAGTTATCAACATTTTTGTTCTTATTATAGGTGAAACACAATGAGTAAGATGAAAAATGTATGCGAACCGTTATGTACACTCGTACATTCAGGTGGGACTGACGCTGGCTGTAATTTGGAAATGCACGAGTTTTATTTTGGGGTTGTCATGTAGGACACGAATGTACGTACCACCGAAATTTCATCATGCTTCAACAGCGGGAGATCTCGTAAGGCTAGTCGTACTGAACGAGCCAGTGGGGCTTCATAGCTGTTGGGGTGGCGGCTAATGACACCCTGAGTTATTTGAATTAGTTTCAGTGGCTATGGCTTCATAATGTTTAGTGCTGAGGTAATCTTTTCTTTACTTTTCACACTTTACTTTACAGGGGCATGGGTACCGGGGTTCTTTTCCGGGAGTAAAGCGGCCGGGGCTTGAAATTGACCACTCACCTCCATCTACTGCGGAGGTTAAGAATGATAGGAGATTACCTTCACTCCCTCTATAGTTCTTCATGGCGTGGGTAGGGACAAATTTACCTTTACATTTCACTTTTTACGGTTTGCGACTTAATTAAACGGAAGGGCGTGAGCTTTTGAAAATTGTTACTCTGTGTCAAGATTTCCGAATTTGTATATTTAAAGATCGACATTGTAGTGTTAAGTAAAGCGGTTAGTAAGACCCGAAACCTAACTGCGATTCAGAGTACTCCATGAATGCAGGTTTACAGCCTTACCGCTGCACCGTACTGCTTCTACGCTGTATGTGACGCCAGAAGGTGGCGAGAGATTTGAAGAAATTAGAAGCGTACATTCGCGAACTAATGAATGTAATGTGAAAACGGCATTAAAACGATTATCCAGTAGGGAGAAATGAAGTCACTTTATGGTAACCATGTTGAGTGGAGCAGATGCGCCAATAGGGGATGGTTGTGCTGGGGGTACAATGAAGCTGCCTGTGCCACAAGGGGAAAGGAAATGAGGACGGTTATTATTCACAGGAAAGCTGTGTTGCGACCGTACGAAATCTGCTCATAAGGGTATAAATGACATCTGTGGCGAACGAGAAGTGTGTTCTAATGAACACGTAACGTAAGTGAGAGTGCCTTATTTTCTGAGGAGGTGCTTGTGCGTCAGTTCTAAGTTTTTCTCGTGTTTCTAGGAACGTTTCCACAGTTCTGTGACTTATGCGTAAGAAAAGGAACATGTTAGTGTTATGCACTACAATTGAAATTGCGTTCTCGTAAATTCAGGCATTAATTTAATAATTTTTTTGTGTAGATGACAAGTACAGACTCTTTTTGGATTTGACATTGTTATTATGTGAAGGTAAAAGGTAAAGTGATGTCGTCCCTATGATATCTTGAAGGCGCATAAGGGAGTCCCTAAGTATTAACGTGGCCCTAAATGGAGGTGAGTGACCCGGCTTCACACCTCTACCGCGTTATCCTAGGGGAAACATGTCATATTATGCGTAGAATAGGAGACTAATTTGATATCAGACTCTCGTGTGGCTGCTCTGAAGTAGAGAAAAACCTCTGTGCCCAGAATCGAATCAGATTTCTCGGTTGTCCAGCTCATAGGCTAGTTATTTTATTATTTTGTATATGTTTTTAAGGGAGGAGTTGCGACCTGAATTTCCACTTATTTCGTTGAATCGTGTTTACGTTTATTAATTTCATTTGTCAGCGTTGTGTTACGCCGCAAATAGCTGTGTTTAGAGATTCTCAAATAAGGAGGCGCGGTATGAAAACGATGGAGCAAAAAGTAACCAGAAATTTGTAAAAGAATCTGTGGTGAGTGATTTGAATACTGTCGTCTGCGTAGAGGCCGATATTGCAGGTAGGTGTGTGTTGATGCAATGCGTATCTCCGTGCTGCACATTGCCACATGCTCAGTTCCAGTGGTTCGTTAGTTACGAACTGCAGTCGCCGGTCCGCCACCAGCTTGTTATTTCACATCGTATTAAAAGCGACCTTCAAAAACCGCGAATAAATTAATGCTTGTGGAGTTTCCGTATGAATCATGTCCGTACCGGTCCTCCTTAAAATAGAGAAAGTATCACAGATTTGAAAAATGAAATATGCAGGCGCCAAAATATTTGTACTGATGTCTTGAGGCGGGCAGTGCGGAATTCCCTGTGTTGATACACCATTTTATTGAGGTGGACGGTGGACGCATTTGAGTGCCTTTCAAATTGACTGCATATCCTGCGGTAGATTGATTTACATGCTCTTGAGATGGTGGTTGGACATACGAGTAAACAGCAATGCACCGTCCAGACTATTATTATTAAAGGTAAAGGTAAAGTGATCCCGTTACAGGCGCGGTGTGGCCCAGAGGGGGGGAGGGCAGAGGTATAGCTCTACTTTTCCATGACCGTGGCACTAGAAGGGGTGGGTGGTCAGCAGTACGCCTTGGCCGCACTTTACCCCCGGGAAAGACTCGGTACCCATTTTGCAGGAGGCTGGGTGGACCCCAGGGCAAGTCTGGACGGGGGGAAAATCTCGTCCCCACCGGAATTCGATCCCGGACCGTCCAGCCCGTAGTCAGTCGCTATTCCGACTGATATACCTGGCTCACAGACTGCTATTATTAAAATCAGATAGTCACATCATCTCATAGCAACATGTTTCGACTATAGGAAGTTATGTTCAGGCTAAATCTGCGTGTATAAAAATAAATACTAAAAATGTAAAAAAATTACGTCACATAACTTCTACACACTTTTAGCATGTTGGCATTTTTATGCATATCAGTTCAGCTTGTAGATGACTATTTTTAACATGTTCCATATCCGTGCATTAAATGGATAGTTCTGTCTACACAGTAAGCCCAACAAATGCTCCCATGTGAAATGTGTTGATCACGTGTTATTCATTACACACATGTTTTGACCGCTGTCGCTGTCACCATCTGGGTAATTTACAAGATTACATGGTGTCCAAACAAATGTTAAAATGCATAAGTGAACCACTAACTGTAACTAAGCTCGAGACTCAACACATTCTACCTTACAGCACACACTACCATAAAAAAAAGAGGGTGCACATTAACTGCTTAAAGCAATACACCCAGTTCTTTTTTAAGGAATTGAATTTTATCAGATATTAGTAGTTAATAAGCTGACATTCAATGGCTATGTAAGAAGTTAGAGACAATCTTTGTCAAGTCGTGTTTAGTGGCTGACCGTGAACGTACACGACACAAATCCGCAATTTCACGAAACTAACCGTCGCTTTGAGGCGTGTTTGCAGAAAAGCGACCATTAGATTCGTCATGTCTGTCTGTCCATCCATTCGAGTGTAACAGTTCGGTTCCCACTGGACAGATTTTCACGAAATTTGATATTATGTTCCTAAAACCTGTCGACAGAACTGAAGTTTCATTATAATCTTACAAAAATTTCAATGAAGACTTACTTACATTTATGATAATATCGTGCTGAATTCTTCTTACAATGAAAAATATTTCAGACAAGTTGTATAGAAAATCACAACATTCATTTTATATTCAATGATTTTTTTCCCCCGAAGATCATGCCGTTTATGTGACAATGTGGAAAAATATTTGGAATCAGCCAGGCCGAGTATGACAATATAATGAGGCGTATGCTCTTTGCATGCTGGATAACTAAAGCTACAAACACATACTCAAAATGTGTGTATTGCTGCTTTTACTTTAGATGCCGGACTGCTGGCTAGAAGTCAGTTTTCGGAAGGTCCTGCGACCGGCCACCTCGACACAGATTTTTCATGGTTTCCCTGTGTCTATAAGCAAATGCTGAGATGGTTCCCAAGATTCCAAGTTCCCACTACATGCTTCTCATGTAGCCCTCCCGACTTAAATTTATTAGTAACCAATTTCGTATTTTGTATACATGTAAAATAACCACTGCCACCGGGCGACAACCCAATTGCAGTTAATAAATATTATTATTATTATTTAAATAATATGTAATACTTGTTCTTTTTGCACGGCAACAATTGTTACACGAATGCGCCTCACTATTACATTTATGTACGTTGCGTGCCTGGCCTTTTTAACATGACTGTTTACGTAACTGACCTGTATGGGCAATCGTTATGAAAGAGGAACTGGTTAAACTATGAGGATTTTAGGCCAGTAAAGAAGTTTAAGTCACAGGCACGCGCAATGTAAAATAGCCGGTTGTTTCAGGAAGAGCCTGTAGTATCGATGAAATCTGTTAGTGCCGAAGCTCCCAGGCTTCACATTGTAAGAATCTTTGCATGCTGTTGTTCTCGTTTACTTTTATACGTGATAAAATTAGCATATACGGCCTGCGAACTTTAAGGTAATTCGTCCATGCGGCCCACTGGTCAGTTATGTTGGACCATCCTGCTCTTCTTTAGGAGGAATCTGTTACTTCCCGTCTAACAACATGTTCACTGCACAGTGAAAATGTTTCCGCACATTCCAAAACATTTTCACCAAAATATACAGGGTGTCCCAGGAGGAAAGGACCTAACTTCGGGAGAGTGTTTCTTAGGTCAAACTATACCTATATAATCCAAAACACCTATATCCAAATTTCAATGGTTACGGAGATAATGGCCAGAGAAAAGTGTGGATGTCTTTTGTGTCTGCGTACTGTACTCTGTCCGTGACGTCATACTAGTCATATGCAATTGACCTTCTACGCGCTAATCCTGCAGTAGCATCATACACACAACGGGATGGACCCCCCTTTCCTTTGGCTGCATTCCTGCGCTATCGCTAGATACAGCTCACAGCGACCTTGGCGAGCATCTGCTCGCAGTGTATAGTGGTTGGAAGTTATTGGACAACTATGACACTTATGCGAGTGTTTT
>Ga0123352_10014655_pt1 | contig 12481 bp, 5 predicted proteins | sample TergutLab28metaG_FD_89700 | JGI IMG/M metagenome (GOLD analysis project Ga0123352, IMG submission 89700) | Labiotermes labralis P1 segment gut microbial communities from Petit-Saut dam, French Guiana - Lab288 P1 | ecosystem: Host-associated > Arthropoda: Insects > Digestive system > Gut ... | reverse complement strand
GGGGGTGGTGTGGGGGAGGTGGGGGGGGGGTAATGCCCCTGGGGGTGAGTGTAAGGGGGGGGATTTTGTGGGGGGGGGGGGGGGGGGGGGGCTGTTAACTTCTGAAGAAGGATTCTGCTCCATGGAGTTAGTTTTGCGATTTATTTTAGTGGTTTTTACTAAATAGCCTCATAAGGAGTGGCGAATTTAGACTTCCTCTGTTAGACACATACAGACGTAACATTTAGCCAGTGGTTCAACTACAGTGTATACGAAAGTGAACACTGCTACACATTCGACGTGAATTATGTTGTTTGTACACTATGTGAGGGTGCGTGTGAAAGCATGAACATGATTACCGTGCACACGTATTCCTCCCCTCCTCCTCCTCATCATCATCACCAGCTTCTTCCTCTCTCATCCTGCCCCTTCTTAGTTTTATTATTTGTGTTCGCAATGGTAGTAATGTAACTTGGGAGACCTAGGCGTAGATGGGTGGATAATATTAGGACGGATCTCCAGGAGGTGGGATGTGGGTATGTGGACTGGATTGGGTTGGCCCAGGATAGAGGCAGGTGGCGGACGCTTGTGAGTGCGGTAATGAACCTTGGGGTTCCGTGAAATGCATGAATTTCTTGACTAGCTGCAAACCAGTTAGCTTCTCAAGAAGGACTCTGCACCATGGAGTAAGTAAGTAAGTAAGTATTGTAGTAGTGTAAAGTTGGATGTTCTGTATCTAGCAGAAGGAAAGTTCTAGAGTTTCAGCTGCTAACGTTGCTTGTAGGGAGGTAATGTATTATTGTAAAAAAAAAGTTGAAGGTAAAGTGATCCCGTAACAGGCCCCGTGTGGCCCAGAGGGTGGGTAGAGGTATAGCTGTACTCTTCCATGACCGCGGCACTAGAAGGGGGTGAGTGGTCAGCAGCACGCCCCGGCCGCACTTAACCCCCGGGAAAGATCCGGTACTCATTTTACAGGAGGCTGGGTGGGTCCCAGGGCCGGTGTGGACGGGCGGAAAATGTCGTCCCCACCGGGATTCGATCCCGGACCGTCCAGCCCGTAGTCAGTCGCTATACCGACTGAGCTACCGGGCCCACTTTTATTATTATTATATTTTTATTTGTTACACTTGTCAGGCTGATGTGTAACTGCAGGTTTTATGAGCTGGGGTAATTTCGTCGGCATAGCGACTAGCTTACGGGTTGGATGACCAAAGAATCATGGTTCGATTCGCGGCAAGTGCAAGACATATCCCTTTCCTTCACAAACTCCAGACCGGCTGTGTAGCCCACCGAGCCTCCTATTCGGTGGGTACCGGATGAGAGGGAGACTTTTTCTCTGGGGGTAAAGCGGCCGCGGCGTGACGCTGACCGTTCGCTAGTGCCGATGTTTAGAATGGCTGGAGCTGTGTATCTGCTCCCCCATGCCTTCATGGCATGCTGAGGGAGAACTTTACGAGTTACGTCAATAATAATTCCTGAAAAGAGAACATCTGCACATGTAGGCACGTGTTTCAAGCACCGCTGCGGACGGCCTCGAATTTAAGGTACAGTCCCGTCATTTGCCTTGAGGGAATGCGAAAGGCTGCGGACAGCCTGTCTTTGGGCAGAGATTTAAACCACATGCATTCTGAATGCGAATCAGGGTTGCCAATCACTCAACCGTTGTGTTTGTTTTCGGGGGTGGCGGAGAGATGTTCTGCAAATGACAGGTTTACTCTTTATCCAGGTTCGAATTGATCTGAACAGCCAGCTGTGTTAAGGTTGAGTCCGTTTGTGGTGTGGAGCTTTGGAATGCCGTCAGTCTCGCTTATAATGACAAGATGCAGCGTCTCGACGTGCTTCTTCGGCGTCGTCATGACTGCTGCCATCCGTGAAATTCCTGGCATGCCGACACGATCTCATCCGCGGCTCGCAATATGAGCACCGCATATTCCCTGCCTCAGCTTCCCACCCAGTTTCTATAGTGAACCTTCTTCAAGAGATATCAGGAAAGACTTGCCTCAGAGTTCCACCAAGTTTCTAATTCATAATGGCCACTTTCTAATGTCAGGTACCGGAAACCGGTCTGCTAATACTGCAGTATTTCTGTCCTATCGCACTGCTTAAACAACTCTATGATGCATAGTCCATTTTGAGAAGCCAATACCGTCCATTTCTAAAAAAAAGAAAACCCGTAGTTGACTTGCACAGCGTGGGTAGAGTGCCTTAACGTTCGCTACAACTGTCGGAGGGTGGGGGGGGGGACATATAATTCCTGTCAAAAAAAATCTGTCGATATCACTGCGTCTGTCACTTCACATTGGTCACATTTGTTAGGTGTTTCACCTAATATAAGCCTAAAGTCAGATTTTTGCACAACTCTTACAACATAGAACACTACAGAAAAAACTGTTATTATTTCGCACGCACTAAACACGACGGCACTTGAGTGCAGTGTACTTTTAACTGTAATACACTGTTTAATGGTCACAAGCAAAGAACGGTCCGTTTACCACAGCGTAAACCACTGCTAAGTTCCATTGCAAACTTCACAGTAACTGTCTGTAGTTGCTGAACTAACAAAGAAATCCGCAACAATGGATGGAAAACGAAAGCTGTGAATCCGCTACTGGTCCTACCCTGAGCCACATGCCCTTGTGAATTCGACAACCGCTCATGTTTAAAACACGTAGTGTTGAGTGCATACTGTTTGTTTTAAACCTTCTGACCAAACTGTTCGTCAGATGTATCACGTTCAATGATTGTATTTATTAATTGTTTATTCAACGACGCCAACATTGGCCCGGATTTATTGCGTCAAATTATGGAATGATAAACAAATAGTAAATTGTAAGGGATAAGACGGGATAAGACATGAAGCTGTCGTGGCCTGTTTTAAGGTACTATCGCGGATTTTGCCAGGAGTAAACAAGGAAAGCTGTGCAAAATGTCAGGATAACCGGTCTTCTGTCCCACATTTGAACCAGAGACTTTTAGAGCATGAAATATGCTAATAATTCATCCCCACTGTCAGCTCGTCGTTTCGTGGTGTTCGTCACTTCTGTCAGTACTTGTTAACCTTTCAGTTTACAAACATGTCCCTCATTGTTCAACGAGGGATTCGTCTGCAGGAAGAACAGCGCTTTTATGTCGCTATGAAAGGAGATTGCTAGTAGTAAACTTTCCGTATTCATTTTTTATGTTTGCGTGGCCATGGGTCATTGATATAATAATATAAACAACCAACTATTTGCAACAATGACAATTTATTGAAAACTTGAATCAGCTCAACATGTTTCGGGCGATAGTTTCGCCCATCCTCAGGAGCAGACTGGACTATGTTTACAGCTTGTGGTATAATGCACCGACGGTGCTGCAGGCTGGCAACATGGAAGAAGTGGAACTGGTTAGGTGCATGGTCGTAGGTATACCGCCGGCCAGAAGCTATAAAAACACAGTCTAGTGCTCCTGATGATGGACGAAACTATCGCCCGAAACATGTTGAGCTGATTGAAGTTATCAATGAATTGTCATTGTTGCATCTAGTTGGTTGTTTATATTATTATTCCCGTATTCGGTAGGTATGCGGGTATGTCATAAAGTATCTGGCAACATTTTGTTTAATTTTTGTTCCGTTTGCTGTACTGCTCATTGTACATGCTGGTAATAGTGGCCATGTGGGCTAAGTGTACTTAAAATGTGAGATCATATGGAAAAATGAGGTGCCGGGATAGCGTAGTCGGTATTGTGACTAGTTACGGGCTGGACGGTTCGGGGTTCTATCCCCGGTGCGGTAAGGGATTTTCTCTTTGACAAAACCCGTCCAGACCAGCCCTGGAACCACCCAACTTCCTTCAGTGGGTGCTGGGGCTCTTCCCGGCGGTAAAGCGGCTGGGGCGTGGCGGTTGATCAAGCACCCCCTTTGCCGAGGTTAAAGAAAGAGTAGAGCTATACCTCTGCTCCCTCTCTGTGCCCTCCTGGCCTGTTATAGGGCCAACTTTACTATCATATGGAAACTAATGCCACTATACAGGGTCAAATAATGTCGCATTCTTTCCAAACAGAATATTACAGATAATTCCCGATGTATCAATTTACTGTAGCGGTGTTTCCGAACCTTTTTTGCTGTCGGATCCCATTTTGCTTCGAAAGATAACCACGGATCCTCACATCCTTGCTCACATAAATGTAGTGTCCGGATGATAGGTACCCAAAATTGATAATTTATATCTCGGAACTGATTTTAGATAGCTGCGAATACATACCGGTAGCATACGTAACAATTCATAGCATAGTTGAAGAATAAAAGACCAACTTGATGCCACTTGCTATTTTATTTCACTTCATATGTGCTCAACATGTTTCGGACATTAATATATCTGTCATCAGGAGCTTGCAACTATTCTGATGAGTTACCACATCGGTCGTATTGTTCTTGGTTCGATGTGTGTTGGAGTTTCGGTGTGGTTGGGTTGGAGTGGTGTCCATGTTGCAGGCTGAAGCACAGTCGTAAGCTCCTGATGATGGATATATTAATGTCCGAAACATGTTGAGCACATAAGAATTGAAATAAAATAGCAAGTGACATCAAGTTGGTATTTTATTCTTCAACTATCACAATGATGCACGGTCCAATAAACATAAGATTACAAAGAAAATCATACCATGATTTGGCCCTATGAAATTGATTGTCCTTCGGTTCGTGGGTACAGGAAGTTTCTTAATTAGATATTGTAATGATCTTACGAACTAAACATGTCGGCCATTAAAGCAGTTTCGCGGTTATTTTTAACCGAACATTGTTCCCTTAATTTTAAAAAAGAAGTCAACTTCAAATTTCCATTTACAGAAATATATCCACGGAACCCCTGGGATTCAAGGTGCGCATTTTGGGAACCGCTGTACTGCAGTATTCAAAGTTCCGAAGTTTGTGTTTGTGCGTGTGTGAGAAAGAGAGGAAAAATGTCTTAGAAACAAACCGTAAGATTATAAATTTCAGTTTTAATAGCCTGCCGAAATTCCATTACAACAACGAGTAACCTTGGTGTGCAGCAAGAGCCATTATATGTTCTGTTGAAGAGAACAAAAATCCACAGACCTTAAGCTGCGTCAATCCACAGAACTGAAATTGTTTTTGTTATTGTTGTTGTATTGCAGTGGAAAATTATTCTAAAGGCAAAAACGTGGAGGAGCCACTTGTTCGTGAGAACATCCCGATCCCGGAACTTCCTTCTAACTTTATATGGATGCAGGTGAGTTTCTGTCAGTCTTGCCTCATAGGGATTCATTAATCTTAGAGCGCCAATTGAAGCACAACACCTTGCGTCAATGTGCTATATCCTCCACAGTTCAGTTGAGGTTGTTAGAGAACAGGGGTTATACCATGGGTTTCCCCTGGGTGCTTAACGAACCTTAATGACCTTGATGAATATGCAGGTAATAGACGTGACTTCATATTAACGTTGGCTGACGAATACCAACTTGAACTCATTGTGCAATTGCAAAGTTGCAATATATTCATCGCAAGAAAAGAGGCATTTCCCGCTTAGCGACCATAAAAACGACTGTATCAGCGAAAATAAGGTTAAAAAGGACATGAATATTTAAAATTTTATAAAATAAAATCAGCATTGTCATTTTAAAGAAAATTTACAAAATTAAAAACAAAATGTATTCAAATTTGTATGCAGTGTAGACACAGTGTGTAGTCTGTCACCAGTTCTCTGGTTGTCTTCCGTCTTGTGCGCCCATTCATACTTCTGTTATTTTCTGTTACACTCTTGTACTCGCTTATTCTCAGCTGATGTCATCACGTACAAGAAGGTAGCGAGAAGTCACGAACATTGACGAAGTTGTACCACATATTTTTGAAGGGCGACTGCTGAATTCATATGTTTATATTTTTATATTCGGAGTATAATATAATTCTTTTAAAAAAAAGCAATAGGTATATATTTATCCAGTACCATTACAATATGCAAGAGCATTCCGAAATAACCCAGACAGTCGTACAAATTTAATAAAACCCGCCCGGACGGAAATTTGGGGGTCTGAAAAGAGGACGTCCTCGAAAAGGATGACGTATGGTAGTCCCAGTGTACATACACATATTTTTACCTGCATTCCTCGCCATTTAGTGTCATACCAAGTGTTATAGATAGTTCAATATGATTGTTACTGCCTCTCATTCAAGGTGGCAGGAGTGCGCAAGTGATTCGTTCTGCCGTCTCGTGGCAAGAATTAGTAACAACATAAAATTTGTTTGTCCTGTCTACTGGTAGCGTTACGGTGACGTGTAAAATGTACTACGCAAGGGGTATGGGGAACGGGAGCGGGAACAGGGGATGAAAGACAAAAGATATAGGCTGTTGTGCAGAATGTAACATGCTGTTGGGGCAATGTGCGCATAGCACACTAGTTCAGGCGTATTTGCCACATTGTAGTTTCTAGACCTACAGTTTCAATTCATGTATGTTACCTTTTGGTGGTTTCGAGCAAAACCCTGTTACATGGGCATATTTTACATTTATTTTCACTTTCTGTACAGCACAGTTTGACGCCACAAAGTCATATTTTAATATAGCACACGAGAACAAGGGCCTTCTTTCATGCAACGTTACTACAGTCGAGATTTTTTCATGCAGAGTAAGGGATAGAACCGTGCACACATTGTTCTTTATGTAACGTGCCATTAGCTTTCATTTAAACAAAAACTGAAATTACCTTATAATTTCATGTAATATTCCCCAGTATAAAATACCAAGTTTGGAGAATCAGTTCTTGCGCTGTTATGTATGTATGGGCAGAGATTTTAATAGGTGGTCCACAGGGATGTGAGTTTGCCTGTGCTCTCATTATATACATATTCCTCTGAAATGGCACACATCCCTATCACACTACATGGTCTTACATTCTTCTATGCTGTGGACAGAGAATACATCTTCCTCCAAAACTATGTCATGGAAGACCCATAGTCTTAACATAAATGACAGTTGCACAAATTTTCCAAAAATTTGGAGCCAACTCAAAAAAATTCTAGGCACAAAAGGATGTCATGAACACATATGCATGCTGAGAATCCACAAATGTTAGGCACTACCTTTTGAATGTAGTGGGCATGGTGACCTGCTGCCCAGGACATTCGCCCAATATAAACCACCATGAGAACCACAAATCTCAATGTGCAGGTGGAGAACTCCCTGTTGAATTCTCAATAAAGACAGGTTTCCATGTAGTCTAGGTTCCAATTTAAGCAGGTCTCACTATACATGTGTTTCTACAGTAACTATTATTGAAGGTGAGTGGAGGCAGTAAGATGCGCAACCTGCTGGGTTATGCAATGAAAGCATTCAAAGAAGAAAGAGCAGTTGTGTGGAGTGGATCTGGAGCTGCCATGGGTAAAGCAATTAGCTGTGTGGAGATCATGAAGCGGCGATACAAACAAACATATCAGATCACCAAGATCTGTTACCGCAAGTAAGTTTCCTTCAAATAAGCCTTGTACAATTAAGTGTTTCTGAACCATTCGTACATGATCATACACTAGAGTATTGCCGAATACTGCACAGCCCACTATATTAATCATCATATTAAAATTCTCTAGGTGGGTATGCATGGCAGCTTTAATTACGTTTTCAGCATTTATAATGTGCTATACAAGTGTGAAAAAGCACTGTACGTAATAAGTATGCAGAAACATGGCAAACAAGGCACTTGTGCTCCAACATTTACATCTTTAAAAAGTAAGTGCTGATATCTTTCTGACTGAATTTTGGTATTGAGACAGCTACAACAGAGTTTATGAATCTCTGAAAGCAGTGTCATGTCACAGTTCATGTTTGATTGCAGCTTGCTTCTAGAGTTAACAGTGCAGTGATATTTAAATTCTCTAAATCTGTAGGCTGTATATATTTTTAGTAGAATCCCACCGTAGTTTTTCCCTTTGTCAATAATGCTGCGAGACTCCGCAAGACATTAGCATTCTCATCCTTTATGAAGCATATGCTTAGTTGGCATCCCACCTTGGATTAATTTAAAGAGATGAAGTTGTCCCTGTGGATGCTGTAAAGTCATATCAGGGACATCAGTCCCATTACAGGCCTGAGGTGCCCAGAGGGTTCCAGGAAGTTAAAGTTCCCAGATTACGTGACAATGGCGCAGGATGGTGGTAAGGTTGTAAGCCTTACGCACCTGCCGCTTTTTACCTCCAGGAAATACTCCTACAGTGGTTAAGGTGCTGTGCTACAAATTGGAAGGTCGCTGGTTCGATCCCAGATGGTGTCATTGGAATTTTTCATTGACATAATCCTTCTGATCTCACTATGGCTGTGGGGTCGACTCGGCCTCTAACAGAAATGAGTACCAGAAGTATATCAGGGACGTGATGGAATTGAATGGTTCAGCTTCATGCTCAGGCCACATTATGCATGAGGAAGGATCTCCCGCAGGTACCCAGGAAATAGGAGGCTGAGGATCCACAGCTGGTCTGGATGTTTTGGTGAAGAGGGTATCATTCACACCTCTGTAAATTGCTCACATATGTACACATACCGTGTAACTTCTTTTCCACTAAATCATGGTACAACATGAACAGTTTTGAGTCTACAGGAGAAATATAAAATAAAGTTTGTTATACAATGTCCAAGAGAGTGTCATTTAAGATTGTAGCATGCGTGATTTGTAGTAGCGTGTACAAATGAAAAGTCTGAGTTACTTCTACTCTCTTTTTTCGCAAGTACTTCAACACAGTGAGAAAAAGAGGAGGATAGATCTGAAATGCAAAATGTAATACATATTAATGACTTGCAGAGTTGAAGAATTCTGGGAACCACAGTTGGAAGAACTTGACCCACTGGTAGTAGTGAGAGAGGTTCCTACAATTCACATACTGCTGTCCAAAGATCCTCTCAACACTGCTGAACCTGGGTAAGCACATGCAACAGCTTATAAAAGAAATGTTAGCATGCTGATCCAAGCCTTTAACTCTTCTGCTGAAGGCATTTATAAATCCATTTATCCTTATTAGACAGATGATGGGTGTACTAGAGTGAGGGCTTAGATCACTCTGGGAAAATCCACAGAAACACTGAGAAGTGTATATAGTGATCTGAGTTCAGATGATACAAGTTAATGCCATAAGGTTATGCAGACATTTTGTACAGCTAACAGAAAAAAAAAAAAGGCAAACAATAAGCAGTGTTAATTAGCATGAGTTATGACTTTGTTCTCAAGATAAAGTTATTACATAAATTAAATTAGGGTTTAGTGGGGCTGAAAGTTTAAAAAACTTCAGCTGAGGTCTTTGTCTGGGATGTGGCACTGCAACACTGTATTACCAGTTCCTACCATTTCGAAGGAACACACTGCCTTCAAAGTATTAGCAACTGATTATGCAGGATTGGAATATCATATTGCAGAGAAATGGAGTCTGCAACCACACCAACATGAAAACCTCAATACTTGCAAAGATTCAATTGATCATATTTAACAATGTCTCTTTAATCTTGAAATATATATTCAAGGTAACATACACTTTTGTAATTGTATTTTAAAATCATAACAGTACACTCTTCTGTGAGCATCTGACAGTTATTAGGCTGAAATCAAACATTCATTACTGGTGAAGAATAAAAAACCAACTAGATGTCATTTGTTATATTTACTTTACTTCTTAGACACTCAACATGTTTTGGGCATTAATATGTCCATCTTCAGGAGTTTGCGACTATGCTGTTGGACTACCACATTGGCTGTACTGTTCTGCAATGATGGAGATGTTAGCATTAGCGTAATTTTGGTGTTTAGTGGTGTGTGTTCGGTGTGATGTTTTGTCACTTTGTTGTGGCTAGTAACGTGTGTCTGTTATTTTAACTGTTGTGATCTTTTGCGTGTTGCTCATAATGCATAGTCGCAAACTCCTGAAGATTGACATATTAATGCCTGAAACATGTTGAGTATCTAAGAAGTAAAGTAAATGTAACAAGTGACATCTAGTTGGTTTTTTATTCTTCAACTATCACAATGATGCACAGTCCAATAAACATCAGATTCGTTACTGTGTCAGCAAAAGCCCAAAACTGGGCTAGTTTACATCTTTTCATTACAATCTACTCTCACACTACCTAAGTGACACATCCACTTAATGTTGCATAATGACAGTTCTGCAGGATATATAATTTCTCTATCCATACCACATCTTTCCATCTTGATAAATTACATAATACGGTAGAATTCTGACTGAAGACTTTGCTGTATATTGGGGTATATTTTTGTGGTCCCAGCCAAAACTTCTTATAAACAATATGCAACTGTTCTTGATTTAAGGTTTCTCAATTTCAGGTTCTTCCCACATATAAGACACAAAATTGTGAAGCCTCAATTTAGAGTTTGTGCTTACAAGTTTGGACACTAGGTTGTGTAAATCACACCACAATTACGCCCAAAGGAATTGTTTTGATGTTGCAATTGACTGCAAACTATTACAGCAGTGTGCTACTGATTCTCAACGGTTTGTGCGTGTGTGTGAATGGTCAAAAATACCAAGGGCAGGAGTAAATTTTTCCATTTTTTTGCCTAATAATATAGACATAAACTGGAACATCATTAGGTTTATATTCAGAGTGACCATAATGCTTTTGTAGCCACAGTAGTAATTTTCGCTTTGGTTTTGACACAACCCCCATTGTGATTTAAGGTTCAAAATGCTCATCTACCAGCCAAATCGTATGTGGGGGTTCTACTGTGTTAGGTAAATAGCACAAATTGTAAAACTCATACAATTTTCTACTTTTTTTTTTATTTCACTTCATCTTACCAGTAACATGAGAATGCATGTGGACTGGAACTTTGTGTATGTAAGCATTTTCAGTCACATAATGTTGTTTGTGTCCAGAGAGATGTAATGCAATATTCCAACGAAGCAACAGTAGGTCTCAGGCAAGATGATTTGCAACGCTATGCATATCATTACAGGCCGATTGGTACTGGGTGGAACAGGCGAGTTATTATGTAGAAGGACAAAATAATATTTCCTGGCGCCAAGTACCTGAAGTTAATATCACTATTTTTCCTATCCTAGTTGTCATCACAGCTTGATTTGAGCATTAACCCATATTTGTTGAAGTTTTCTGAATCATACTCCAAGGGGCTGTTGATCATCATTTCAAAAAACAAACAAGACTGGCAATGTATGTATAAAGGTAACGTTGAGGCACATTCATGAAACCACTGTTACTATGGAAAAGCACTATGTGTTACATATTCTGAGTGTGTGATTGTAGCTTTAGCTATCTTGGATGCAATGCTCATGTGTGGTATTGTCACCTGTGGCCTATCTGGGTCTACAATATATTTCCACATTATCTCATAAACGGCACGATTTTTTAAAAAAGTTATTGAACATGAAATGTGTGTTTTGATTTTCTGTACATCTTTTATTGGAAACATTTCTCATTCTAAGAGAAAATGAGTGAGGTATTATCATAAATGTTAAAAAGGCCTTCATGCAAAGTACATGTTATTCTAGTCGGATTTTAATGAATCTTGAATTTTATCAACAGATTTTTTAAAAATTCTCAAATACAAAATTTCGTGAAAATCTGTCAAGTGGGAGCTGAGTTGTTCCATGTGGATGGATGGACAAACAGACACGACAAAGCTTCTCACAGTTCTGTAAACATGCCAAAACTGGACAGATGTCCATGTCCCAAGAGCAACTGGAACTCTGGTGTGCACATGCAGAGGTACAGCTCTAACGTTCTTAACCTAGGCACCAAAAGAAAAGTGGTTAGCTACATGCCCTGACCACCAATGAGGAAAAGGACTCTGTTCCCCACTTAACAGCTGGTAGCGTTACGAAACATTCACAGGTAAAATACTCCCCCCCTCGGGGCTCCGGTGGGGGGGGGGGGGGGAGTGTTTCCAGGGGACGCATCGCACAGCAGGCAAAGAGGGATGAAAATAGGGACTTGGAATGTTAGGATTCTGTATAGGGCAGGGTCACTTAAGGCAGCAGCGAGGGAATTAGTGAGGTATAAATTAGATGTAGTGGGTGTACAGGAGGTCAGGTGGGACAAAGGGGGCACAGTAAGAGCAGGGATTATGATTTTTTCTATGGGAAAGGAAAGGAAAATCATCAATTGGGAACGGGTTTTTTTGTACAACGTAGAATAGTATAAGCAGTGAAGAGAGTAGAGTTTGTTAGCAATAGGTTGTCAAATATAGTGCTGAGAGGTCGCTGGCGTAATATTATTGTTGTGAATGTGCATGCACCAAGAGAGGAAAAAAGTGACGAGGCAAAAGATAGTTTTTATGAGGAATTAGAGCAAGTATTCGATCAATTCCCAAAATATCATATTAAAATGTTACTAGGAGACTTTATTGCAAAAGTGGGAGAGAGAATATTTTCAAGCCAACAATTGGACAGGAGAGTCTCCATCAGGATAGTAATGATAATGGGGTTAGACTAGTTAAATTCGCCACATCACAAAATCTGGTGGTTAAGAGCACAATGTTCCCTCACCGG
>Ga0123352_10014653_pt1 | contig 12482 bp, 8 predicted proteins | sample TergutLab28metaG_FD_89700 | JGI IMG/M metagenome (GOLD analysis project Ga0123352, IMG submission 89700) | Labiotermes labralis P1 segment gut microbial communities from Petit-Saut dam, French Guiana - Lab288 P1 | ecosystem: Host-associated > Arthropoda: Insects > Digestive system > Gut ... | reverse complement strand
CGCTATAGGCCGAAACATGTAGTTTTTCCATTGCCAATAAACACCATCATTTAGCCATATATTTATAGTTGTGTTTTTGACTGAATTTACCTCACCATATAGTTTAAACACACAACGGGGATGACACACCTCAGAATTTTGTGTATGACGTTTACACGTTATTCGAAGAAACCCAAGTGTAAGGGGTTATGCTGCTGTGCTGTCTTCAGGCATTTGAAAATGAATTCTTATTGAATGTGAGAAACGTACGGACTTAAGCCTTTGCAAAACGCGGACTAGCTGATTATTGCGAGTAAGCATACAGACAGGTGGCGGGCACTTGTGAGTGCGGTAATGAATCTTCGGGCTCTGTAAAATGCGGAGAATTTCTTAACTAGTTCAAAACCGATTAGCTTCTCAAGAAGGACTCTGCTCCATACAGTGAGTAAGTAAGTAAGTAAGTAAGTAAGTAAGTAAATAAATAAGTATACCCTTCCAGTTTTAACATAGGCTTAAATAATAGGCGCATTTTGGCAACGTCTATTTAAAATGTAGTGTATGTGTATTAAAAAATTGCGTTTTCGATGCACTGCCATTGTGCGTGGAGAACTGGAGACTAATCTTATACCGGGGCTCCCTGAGTTTCAAGATACGCCACTGAAGCACGTACGTAAAGCGTAACGTCATCCAAGTGGTTTCAAAGCGATGTAGCATTACACCGGCTCCAATCGTTCACAACTAGCCAATAAGTCCGTCGGGGCTTCTTTCCGAAGAATACTGTCATGATGAAGTTATCGTATCAGTGGAAACTACTATCGTCACACACACACACACACACACACACCACTTCGTTTCTTCTTCTGTTCCTTTGCTACCCTTTCACCCCTTGCACAGATTGAACAACTATATAATAGCTGTCCAATAAAGGCGCTGGAGTTTGACGGCAAAACATAGCAGCAGCATCCCTCGCCTCCCAGCCTCACCTCGAAAAACCCCATCCGCTGCTCTCCACGGACTTGTGAGGACTGCAGGAGATGGGAAATAAAAGACATTTTTCCTCCGTCAGTAGTCATATCCCGTCTATTCAAAACGCCATAACCTGGTGCAGAATACACGACTAAAGAAAACTAACATTACAACAATGCTGTTTTATGTAAAGAATTCTGGAGTAGTGAAGCGTTTTGTGTAATTGCCAGGTGGCTCTAGTTCCCTCCAGTGGCCGCTCTAAAAGTACTTAGATAATAGTCGAAAACACCCGGTTTGTATAAAATAAATCAGTGACATTGTGAAGTGATGTTCGTGATTACAGGACGTGGAGGAGGCATTCAAACACTTTATTATCCAACTGATTCACCACTATATAATTCGTAGATACAATGAAAATTATAAAAATGGCTCTATCGTGTCCGTTGACATGGACGTAGTCGGTGTTATGGCAGCATAATCTGACCCAGTGTGCGTGTGTATAGATAACTGTATAGGGAGGCACTGTCTTCATATAATGCTGCCATAACACCGACTACGTCCATGTCAACGGACACGATAGAGCAATTTTTATAATTTTGGTTAAGCACTGTACAAAGGCTCCCTGATGATGGATCCTCTGTGATCCGAAACATGTCGGAGCACGTTTAAAATATTTTAATAATTTTAATGTTATCTGCGAATTATATAATGGTGCATAGGTTAGATAATAAAGTGTTTGAATGTCATTGATGCACGGTGCGAACGTGAAGATGGTAGAGGAGGCAGTTGAAGCTGTAGAATTGTTTACGCAAACTGTTTATTTGTTGCTGGATTTTGTTTTCCCCTTCACCTTATGTGAAATAAATGCATTGCATTTTTTTATGATTTTGTTCTGGGTCCATGACAGACTGCGTAAATCTGCAAACACTACGGTATCATTCATCTTTTCCTGTTGGGCGTCATGGAGCACTGAAAATACAACTGAAATCGGTTATGATATTGATAAATGCTGTTGTAGAGGCACACGACGGTGCCATAATCGCCGAAATATTCGCGGGACGGGTAACACTTCTGGCTGACTACCTACCTAAATTTTCCGCATTATATGGGATCCGAAGTTTCATTACCGCATTCACAAGCGCCTTCCCGGGGCCCTGTCATATGTTTCTTAACATGGTACGTTTTTACGGCGAGGAGGAGTGGTTAGCACCTCGCCCAATACCCAAACTGGAGAACAACCTCAACGTGTTCAATATATTTACAGCCACCCTCCGTATCTGTAGGCCATTCCTGCATCCACCGTCTTAGTACGCGCCGTGCTGTGGTGACAAGGATCCTCTTGCATAAAGATTCAATGAAAGGCTGTTATGAACAAGGTAATGAACAGACTCTGATATTGTGAAGGAGGACTCTGCTCCATGGAGTAAGATTGTCTTTTTGAAAATGAAGAACATCTAATAAGAAACTTAATTTTGGTAAGTATTTTGCATGTTTGGGCCGAGTAGCGTAGTCGTTATAGCGTCCGGCTACGGGCTGGACGGTCCGGGGGTCGAATCCCGGGGGGGGGGCGAGATTTTCCGCACATGTCCAGACCTGCGCTAGGACCCACCCAGCCTCCTGTACAATGGGTACCGGGTCTTTCCCGGGGGTAAAGAGCGGCCTTCTAATGCCGTGGTCAAGAAAGAGTAGAGTTATACCTCTTCTCCACCTATGGGCCGTACGGCCTGTACAGAGCCTCAGTGCCTGTACAAGGGCGCACTTTTTACTTTGCATGTAGCTTTGTGAGATATTGCAAGTTGTTTTATTGATTTCGTATTACACCGTGGTTACTCGTAAGAGAACTTTGTGGTTTAGCTTCACTCATTTCTAACCTGGACCCTCCGGCTAGCATTTATTTCCGGAATGCGCCAAATCTTTAGCAGGCCCGTTAAACATTCTGGAAATCGTGGTGGAGGGAAACGTGTGAACTGAACTATACGAGATCGTGACATCGTTAAGATAATTTACTTACGAAGACAGTGCATTTAGAGTTGATATGTAGTGTTAAAATTCTGTCCATGATTTGGATAGTAATATTATAATCGTAAAAGTTAAGGCTATATTTTACGATGTTTGATATTTTCGGAGAGGCGTGTCGCTGCTGCTTTCTCCTGCACCTGCTGCAACAGTCTGTATATCACAGAGTTCCTTTACGGGTTTACTGCCTGCGTGAGGAGGAGGTGTATTTTGTACAAGGATAGGCTCAGTTATTGACAGGTCTGCTGCACTGTCTAAGGTACGACGACATTTCACAAGAATTTTCTTCATATTTCTGCAACAGCACATGCATTTTGCTGATGGTAGGGAACATCTTATAGCCATATTTTGCCTCACCGGTATGCTCTGGATACTAACATATCTGTGTTTTCTGGATCGGATACACATCTGAGAAATCGGTATTGAAGGAAGTGTGACATGATTTGTATGCATTTGCCTACACAGACGGGTTAGAATGTGTTAGTTTTCTAAGGTTATTTAAAACAGCTCCCCAAACTATTGAAGAATAGAGATTGACAGTTTAATATGAACAGTGAATGAGTGGATAATAGGTATATCACTCAGTATGCGTACGGTACCCCAAAATGTGGCTACTCTGTACCCTATATATTCTCCACTAGATTAATCAATCTGACTACTGAAACTGCAGTGCAGCTAATGCACTTCACAATTTTATAACAATAATATTATTATTATTATTAACTGCAATTGGGTTGTCACCCGTTGGCAGTGGTTATTTTATACTATATGCCGAATTACTGTGTTGTATTCCACAAATCTTTGCATCACGAAATTTGGCTACTGGACTCCCAGTTTGGCTAATGTAGGACAACTGTTGGCCACGATTTGCTTACCATATACCGCATTTTTCAGAGAGTGTCTTCCAGTTGTGGCTAACACATCTCCCAATTTGGCTACTACACCTCACAATTTCGCTACTGTACCTCAAGTTTGGCTACTGTACCCCGAATTTTGTTGTTTTGCGCCATATCCGGCTGCCTCTTCGCGCACATTCACTTTGTATCCCGCAGTTTGTGGAGTGTACCCCACAATTACACCGCTTTGTCTCGCATTATCACTGCTTTCTCCCGCGTTGTAGTTACTATTCCCCCAGTTTGGATACTGTGTACCCCATATTTGTCGCCGTACCCCAAATGTCGCTGCTGTGCCCACAGTTCGGCTACTGTAGTTCGCATTTCCACTCTTATATCCCGCAATCTGGCTGCTGTACCCCAAACATTTGATCAATAGATCCCGAACTGGTGCCACAGTTTGACAGCACACTCCAATTAGGCTCCCACAACCCTCAGTTTGGCTTCTACACCTTGTGGGTGGGCTAATTTATCCAGCATTTGCGCTACTTTGCCACTGAAGACGGATACCGCAACACCCAACTTGGCTGCTGTTTCGCACAATTTTGCGATTACATCCCACAGTATGACAGCTGTACGGCACACGGTTTATCGGTAAAATGCGTAAAGGTGCAAAAGGAACTAAGAACACTTTAACTTCAACGCTTTTGAGGAACGTGTTACAAAACATGTTTTCTTTTTGAGTGTATCTAACTCAGTGTTTCCAAACCTTTTTTGCTCACGGACCTCTTTTAGCTTCGAAAAATAACCGCGGATCCTCACATCCTTGCTGACGTAAGGAAAATGTCCAGATGATAGGTATCAAAAATTAAAATTTTTTATCTTAGCATAGATTTTACGTAGATTCAAATACACGTGAGTAGTATACGTAAAAATGCAGTGAATGATTTGACCTTGATTAAAATGATTGTCGTTCGCTTGATGAATACAGGGTGTTTCTTAGTTATATACTATAACAGTCATACGAAATAAACATTGCGATTTAAAGAAGTCCTGCGGTGTTTTTTAACACATTATTCCTTTAATTAGAAAAAAATGTTAACTTTAAAATAGCCTTTACAGAAAAGTATCCCCCGGGAGCTGGCCTCGGATCCTTGGAGCACACATAGGGAACTGCTGCTCTAATTTTCCAACTTTTGAAAAACCTCTATATTAGAAATTATACTTTTTTATCGTGTGGCTGTTAAACATTCAAAAATCTACCATCGTCGGGTAGAGGTACTCCAAAAACACGGACAGTTAGGGCAACTGGCCCTAGCTGGAAATGGAAAGCAACTGACTCATGCAAAAGAAACATTTTAGTTAACTGCAACACCAGGAATTGTACTGGGATTTGTTACAAGACTGCATATACCGGACCTAACGCGAATTTTCATCACTAAAACAAATAAATGAACAAAGGATTAAAAGATGAAATAAATATATGTAAGTGGTACACATTTAAACAATTTTAAATGATAAATTGCAAATTGTAGGTGTCTTTCGCATATTTCTTAAGTCTGTAATTTTCGTAAGAAAAACCACCTGAAAATCTGTGTCATTTCTCACTGTTATGGAGTAATCGATATATGGAGTTTCGATATATGAAAACAAAGTAATGAGTTTCCGTCATGAGACACATCAGCTAATAGGGGAATGCAGGAGATTGGACAGTGAAAATAATTTATACCTTACTGATATCGTTAGACGGTTGAAATAAATGTTACTGACGGAGCACAGGACTGTCGAGTAGAAATGAGAATTGTATTAGGAAAGAGGTTACGTTTTCATTTGATAAGAATCACATTCAAAAATTGCTGAAGTAGTGTGTTGGGGGTGTTGAGATGTCTCTTTTCTGACACCAGAGAGGGGGTGAGCTGACAATAACAACAATCTTCGCGTTTAATTGTATCTGAAACAATTTATCGTTATATAAAAATGGACAATAAATTGCATCATCTTGTTCGCGAAGCGATTCTAGCGACTTTCCAGTTCAGACGATAGTATATACAGGGTGATTTCAGGAAGAAAAGCTAATGCTTTGAGAGGTGATAGTAGTCCATCGGTCATTGCGAGGAAAACGTTCATTTGGTTACCGAGATGACGCTGTTGGTATCTGGATGCTTGGGTCTTAGATTTTTGTTTATGGGGTCGGGTGAAGAGCGAAGTATTCAAAAGAAAGGTGGATTCACGATACGAATTGTTCGCTGGCATTTTGGATGCTGCTGCCCGCCTGCAGAAACCTGAAGTTCAACTCAGGCGAACAGCACGCCATCTTCTCACACGAATTACAAAGTGTATTGAGGTTGAAGGCAGGAATTTTGAACGGTTATTGCGAATTGTAACAAATTTTTCACCTCTGCTTAATAGGATTTTCATTTAAACATTAAATTAAAAATTAAAATTAACAATAAGAAATTTCCTTTTTCACCCTGAACAGTGCTTTCGCATTTGTAGATTCAGTCAGCTCTCTGTCGGTCAGCATACAGAGTTAGATGCATGTTTATATAAACATTGTCTCTCACTATTTTTATTGTTACATCGTGCATGTTGTCGAGTTACTCAATGTGCATTCTGTGCTTCGCTGCGTAATACGCAGCGAAGCACAGAATGCACATCCCTAGCAGGGCACTCTTCGCAACATAACCTTACACAACACAGTATGCTGCCACAACACCCAACTTGTACAACGAAATTAATCTGTGACTATTTATAGTGTGACTTTAGCAAGGAATATGTAGCTCCCTGATGATGGTCTTAGGACCGAAACATGTCGGAGCGTTTTTAATGTTTTAATGTGTAAATTTTATAAATTTTATATATGTGCAGTGGTTGGTGTAATAATTGAGTAATTGTTTCTCACAGTGACCAGTACTAAACGCGCCCCATAATATTGATCTCCCTTCATGAATAGCCCTTTATTTTACCACGGATAAACCATTCACCAAATAACCACAGACATCAGCTTCGGTAAATCAGTAAACATTGTCCCATATCTTAATGGAATTCTATAAATTGTCTCAATATATGTGTAAAGTCGGTCGTGTCAGTGGATACTGCACATTGCAAGTTTCTGCAATACGGTGTACCTTAGTTTTCTCCAGACCACAACTTCCCTTCCTTACATCTTCCATTTAAGCTCCGTCCCACACATCTCCTTCATTTCGTCCCTTTTTCCCCATTCGTTTACCCTTCTACTCTTCCTCTAAATCGATCTCGTCTAACCCTCTTTCTTACAGACCCTCATCCCTCAGAAGGGCTTACCGTCATCGCACCAGAGTATGTAGCTAACCTTCCCAAAATGGAGCCTTACATCACCACAAGCCATTGTATGAGACCAAGAAATTTCTAACACCACAGTTATTTCTCCACAGAAGAAATGTGTGTGGATATGGGTGTTAAGGGACTTATTAGCGTCAGAAGAATAATTCCCGGAAACTAATAGCTATTTCTTCAGAAAATTTGTCCGTATTTACCACACGAAAATGTCTATGATTGCTGTAGTTTTGAATGTTGGTAGTAAGTGCATCATGCTGCTTACCTAATGCACCTTTGCCACGTCAGAGTTATGTGTGTCACCATTGTGGTCGAAGGAACTGGTTGGTCTGACCTTAAAAAAAATTGTTATACATTGCAGAGCTGTTAAATCCTTGACAGTGTGCGTACTGCATTTGAACCGTATGTGAACAAAATTGACAATGGTGTACTTCGTCACGTAAACGCAGACTTTACCAACATTTTATTTATTTTCAAAATGTCGTACGTTTTTACGGGACATGCGTAAATGTAATTTTATTTTTGCCCGTTAAAAGGTATGGATTTTCCTGCTCTTGAGGTTTAAGAGGCTCGTAAATAGTGAGCAGAATTTTATGTAATTAACGCATACCCAATTTCACCGAAATCAGGCAGCGAATGAGGAAACCGACAATAGAAATTATTTACGCCCCAAAATAGTGTGTGGGATTTACTAAGCGGATTTTCAGAAAACTCACACTCATTAAATAAATTGTTATGGACATACCTTGTTCCAATGTTTGTAAACCCAGACTTTACCAACGATTTATTTACTTTCAAAGTGTCGTACGGTTTTACGGGACATGCGTAAATCTAATTTTATTTTTGCCCGTTAAATAGGTGTGGATTATCCTGCGCTGAGGTTTGAGAAACTCATAAACGGTGAGCAGAATTGTGTCTAATTAACGCATACATAGTGTGTGAATTTCACTAAGCCGATTTTCGTAAAACTCGCAAACACTTAATAAATTGTGTTGGACATCCTTCGTTCCAACTTTTATAAAAAATCTGCCCAAAAATGTGGAACAACATTTTACTTGCTTCCTTAAGCGAAGTTTCGTTTACACTCCTCCAGTTTTCACGGAATTTAAAATGTTTCACACCGAAGGTACGTTTTTTAAATTTGTTGTTTGATAGGAACAGCACAGGTCTACGCTGTTTATATTTGGTAACTTGCTCAGTATTTGTTGCAAGTAAATCAAACCGTCACACACCGCGCCCTGCCGCACCTTTCTTCACAAGCTGACAGCGATTTGGCTAATCAAGGAATTTCCCACCTTTTCTGAACGACGAGATGTATTACCGCATTCACAAAAGCGTGTCCCTGGCCATTGCACTATGTCACATGTATCCAATCTACACATTCATACCCTATTTCCATAAAGTATATTTTAATAATATCCAAGCTAAGCCTGGGACATTCAAGTGTCCTGTTCTATACTGCAATTTTCTTTAACTTTTGTAAATCCCTGAGTATGCTGCAGAAACGACTGTTTCATCATGCTTGGTTTATTATGCTAAACATGTTTATGGAATTGTATAAATTTTGTCGATTTTCGCATGAACGTTGTTTTCCATCGCTCTGATGCTCACACTTGGGGCTCATTTACGGTACGCAGTCAAATATTTGCTGAGATAATTAAACTCTGAGACGATAGAACAGACTGGTCGGCATAATACAGAAGTGTCGCAGCTGAAAGGGGTTCATCATGAAGAAACTGTGCAAGGAAAGTCGCAGGCCCATTGAGGTCCGGACACTGCACGGCAAATGGACACTTTGCTGCACGCAATGGAACCAATCTAGAAGCGCAAACTCAAGCAGGAGGGTATTTTGCATGGAAATTTAAAACTTAGAATAAATTAATCGTCTTTTCTCCTTTAAGTCCACCTAAATTTCTTCGATGAAACTTTCTGGTGACGTAAAGGGGGAAAGATAATGACGCCGCTGTGCAGTCAATTGCCTAAGTGGAATATATTGAGAATAGTACTAGTCTGACTGGGAATATGTTGAAGAAAGTATTAGTCTAAGGGAATATATATTGAGGACAATACTACTGTGACTGGGAATATATTGAGAATAGTATTAGCCTAACTGGAAATATATTGAGAATAATGCTAGTGTGAGTATATAATTTGCCCGTAATCTGTTTATTAATAATTTGAAATATGAATTCCATACGCAATAATTAATATCGTACTAGTTGTACTTTATGTTGCCAACTTCATTCAGACAGTTCAAAGATTGGTACCTCTGGCCATAAGCGGCGAATTGTGCCTTTTTTTTCCAATTCGTCATTCAGTGACGCGTTAAATAATGTATGTTTTTGAAAGCGAAGTAAAATAAACCTCAGGAAATTATTTTATTTTATTCCTGTCTCTCACAGATCGCTGTATTTCTCAATCACAACTGGTTGGTTAATGTCGTTTAAGCAAACAGTCGCTGTTTTCTGAGAGAATTAAATTCAACTTATGAAAACAGTCGTGGGAAAATTGCGTGTCGCTTGGATGTCAGAGAAATTGGGGTATATGCGAGGGTTGCCCAAAAGATTTTGTAGCACTTTCTATAATTAAGTCAGAACCAAGAAGGAAGTCTCCTTTTTTGGAGGGGGGGGGTGGTGGTTAATTCTGAATATCCCGCGTGCTACTGTAGCGGTGCGGAATATTGCGTTTTCTCGCGCATGCGCAGGAGGTCGTCATTAGTGGTATGAGGTGTTGCCGTGGGGTTTAAACAACGGACCAGTATAGAATGTGTTGTAGCAGAGAAGAATTTAGTAGCGAACATTCACAAGGGGTTAAAAATATATATAGTGTCATTTCTGTTGATAAAAGCACTCGTTGAGCTTCACCAATTGCGGGCGCTGAGGAATGCCAAGCCGAGCCTAGCGATGCGTGTCACTCTCGCCGACCAACAACAGCTGTCACTCAGGCATTGCTGCAAGGTGCTGATGAGCAAAGATTACCGACGAATTACAAGCAGGAAGCCTGCAACTCAACTGTCAGTATCCAATGGAAGTGTGAACACCATTATTGATGCCTTGGGATATTCAAAAGTGTGTGATCGTTGGGTTCCACGAAGCCTAACCGACTATCACAAAACTGTGCGGAAAGAGGTGTGTTCAGATTCACTCGCCCATTACGAGCTGCTGATGAAAGGTTTTTGTGGCGGATCGTCACTGGGGATGAAACATGGATCCATCACTTTGAATCGCAGACAAAAAAAAAGAGAGTGGAATGGCATCATCAGAATTCTCGGAAGAAGTTTAAGGCTACCTCTTCAGCTGAGAAAGTCGTGGTCACTGCTTTTTGGGTAGCAGAACGGGTGGTTTTGGTAGACATTATACCACGTGTACAAACCATTACCTCAGATATGCACGTTCGAACTCTTAAATCCTTCCAGAAGTATTCTAGGAGAGTTGGGACTCACACAAATGTTGCTTAAATCCCCTTCCAACACGACAACACATGACCACATACAGTAACTAATGTAGAGTGTGTGTACAACCTGAGGGAAAGATACCACTGGGGAGACCTAGGTGTAGATGGATGGATAATATTAGGATGGATCTCCAGGAGGTGGGATGTGGGTGTATGGACTGGATTGGGCGGGCCCAGGCTAGAGACAGGTGGCGGACGCTTGTGAGTGCGATAATGAACCTTCGGGTTCCGTGAAATACGGGGAATTTCTTGACTGGCTGCAAACCAGTTAGCTGCTCAAGAAGGACTGTGCACCATGGAGTAAGTAAGTAAGAGTGCGTGTACTTGTCTAACACAACTATATTTATTGGTAGAATATAAAGTCTTTTCTACATGAGATACAACTACATGTTTCGGCGCTTGATAATGGCCATCTTCAGGTTGTACATTAAGTACTTATTAAGCAGTTATACAAAACATACGTGGGCTGTTTATTTGGGGTAGGGAGGGGGTAAAGTGAGCACGAGATCTCGTATTTGTCAGAAAGGTTGGGCGGTGTGGGTTACATGAGGGGTCCATGCTGTTGACCAAGCTATGTCTAAGCTCATGACCACATACAAGTTTTAAAACACAATAAACACTTACGAAACTCGGATGGACTGTTCTTCCAAACCCACCACACAGCCCAGATCTTGCTCCCTCAGATTTTCAGCTCTTTAGAGCCCAACAAGTTGCCATCTTTGGAAAAAGGTTTGGGATTGATGACGAGGTTACTGAAGATGGGAGAAGTGTCCGCAAGTACAACATTACAACCTGGTACAAGAAGGGGGAAGATGCTGCTGGTTCTCGCTGGCGAAAGGGATTATTGAATTTGATGGAGATGTGTATAAAAATGAGGTTTGTAATACGTAGAGTGTTTTCAAAGACTTAGGTAAGAAATTACCGGCAGTTAAAAATTATATTGCAGAACTTTCCGGACAAACTTCATACTTATCAAATTGCTTTGAACAGTTGATATGTGTGTTTATTTTTAGACATCTATGTACAAATGTTTGTATTCATTTCCTATAATACAGTTTGGTTAACACAAGGAAAGTGTGTTGTATCATTGTATGAAGGGAGAAAATTACTGACGATTTAAGTCTTGTAGAACTACGCCGTGTCGATATTTGTGCAGGTACCCAAATGTAACTGTGCACCAGCGACACCACGTAATATTTCAGACGAACTGCACTTTAAGCAACATCACTCTGAGAACATAGAACTTTGTATCTCGCATCTATTATTGTCTTCTATGATGAATATAATTCCCTGTCGTGAACAGTAATATGGCGACTGTAGACTCTTGTATTTGTCGTAGATTTCACTTGTAATTTTTAACGTACATCAGTGTGAAGACGTAGGTTCTTTCCTAAACTAGTTAGTTTTATATTCCAAAGCGCTTGTATCATTTGTCGTTGTATCGTTTGTACATACTTCATTCCATTGCGCCTTCATAAAACCCGCTACACAAAAACATAGCTGAAATACTTGTTTCACTTTAGAAATGCTGCAGTATTTCAAATTATTTAAACTGCTTTTCGAGTTTACGAACACAGTATTGTATCGTGATTTCTCAGAGCAAGTCGAGAACCATCATAAGTAGGACTACGGAATTTTTATAGGTTTTTTCGTTAAATTATTTGTTTCAGTGTTTGCAAGATTGCATGAAGCAATTCTTTGAATCCTGTGTTTGTTGGGCCGTGCATCATCTTGATAGTTGAATAAAGAGAGACCAACTTGATGCCACTTGCTTTTTTATTTCATTATTTAATGCTCAACATGTTTCGGATGTTAATACATCCATCCTCAGGAGCTTGCGAATTATTTGTTGAGTTATTTCATGGATTGTAATGCTCTGGTACGATGTGTGTTGGTGTTACATTGTGGTTTGGCTAGGGT
>Ga0123352_10014652_pt1 | contig 12482 bp, 6 predicted proteins | sample TergutLab28metaG_FD_89700 | JGI IMG/M metagenome (GOLD analysis project Ga0123352, IMG submission 89700) | Labiotermes labralis P1 segment gut microbial communities from Petit-Saut dam, French Guiana - Lab288 P1 | ecosystem: Host-associated > Arthropoda: Insects > Digestive system > Gut ... | reverse complement strand
GGCCATTATCTCCGTAACCGTTCAACTTTGGATATAGGTGTTTTGGGTTATATCGGTATACTTTAACATAAGGAACACTCTCCCGAAGTCTGGCACATTCCTCCTGGGACAACCTGTATATATGTCTTTGTGTGTTGTATTGCATAGACGTGAAAAATAATCTGCTAACGTCAGGGAAGAGTGGCCGCGCGGTCTAAGGCGTGGATCTGCGGCCGCTCGTTTTTTGGGATCGTGGGTTCGAATCCCGCCGGGGGCATGAGTGTCTTTCTGTTGTGAGTGTTGTATGTTGTCAGGCAGAGGTTGCTGCGTCGGACTGATCACTCTTCCAGAGGAGTTCTATCGAGTGTGGCGTGTCTCAGTGTGATCGTGAAGCCCCGATAATGAGGAGACACTGGCCTACTAGGGGCTGTTGGGCCATGGGCAAAATAATCGTCATTTTCATGACTTAGTGTTAATAATATTTTATTCAAAATGTGCCTTTAGTGTGTATCCAATAGAGCGTGTGTTTTATAATTATGTTTGTGGTCCAGGGAAGTGTCTGTGCCTTTTACTGACAAACGGGCCCCACGAAAAAAAACTGTTCACTTCTGGTTTATATTTCATCTAGTGAAAATGAGATGATTAAAATATATTATATTTTAAGAATATTTTCTCTGCTATGCCTTTTTCTTGCTGCCCGATCGTCGCACGTGTTTCATCCATTCAAACGTATTCTGTTTGAACATTTTAACAAGAACGTGTTTGAGGAAAGTGCAAATTATGAAAATTTTCAGTACTGGTAAACACTTCTCTTGAATATCCTTTCGCTACCTCTCACCTACACCCAGATATCCACCTTAGCAGCATTTTATCAAAAATCCTGATCCTCCCTCAGGGTGAAAGATGAAAGGTAATAAATAAGGACTTCACTAGGCCTAAATTTGGGTTATTTTCATGGTTTGTAACGTATTTATTGAAGATATCAACTACAGAACTTTTCTTTAGGATTATTTTAGATGTGATAAGATGACGATATAATCAATAATTTAAACGTTTGGTAAGTAAGCTCGAGTACCTCTTGTAGGTATCGACTGTGATATTTCCTTAGGAAACACAGTGGTCCAGGCGAATGATGTCTAACATCCAACTTATATTATAAAATACTAGGTAAGGATAATGGGCGTTACGATTTTTGTTTCTGTATTGTGATGCCTACGTAATTGTTTGTTTCGTAGTTCACGAGTGGTCTCTCATATTCCTACGTCTGTGTATGGGATTGTTCCGGTTTTTCTTATTATTAACGTTAACAACTTCACCAACCTCAAGAAAGTCTCTCCCGCGACTTCTTGGCCTTCCAGTTACACATCTTATTGGGGAATTTTAATTTACTGCTATTTTTATTCGGTTATTTCACATGTGATGTGAACTGCACCGTTCAAGTTGTGTCATATAATTTAAACTTGTATCTTACCTCAGTGTGATGAAATTCTATCTGAACCTGTAGATGTACATCTGCCTAACGGCTTCCATTGTGTAGACCTTACCTGCGTGTAGATTTTTAAACTATATGCATGAATGAAGAAAAAAATAATATTTGTTACGTTTCTATTCTTAACTTATCGGCTTTTCATTTACTCGGAATCTGGCTTTAGTCATCAGACTTATTAGTGAATCTCGTAGTGGGGGGGACGTTGGTAGAAGCGGACGCCACTAATTTTTAGGTAGCCCAGCGTAATTTGCTTGGATTGACTGAGGAGAAGCAGATACTTCACATTAGTACTATTCAGTCCGTAGGATTATCGTACATAAGACACAGAACAGCCATCTTTACCGACGTGACAATACATAAGTTAGCTCTCACCGAAGCATGGAACAATGGCTCGAGAGTTTAAGCTGTCGGATACAGTATGCGCCTTCACTGGGCCTCTATTGTGATGATTCACTGTTGCTTTTTGTTTCAGTAATTATTTCCACACGCGGTATAATGATTTCTCTCTATCCTTCTCATCAATATTTTCAGGTAAGGAGCAAGCTCTGCGAAATGCTTTATACAACGAATTGCTTACGCCATATTTGTAATTAATTGAACCAATTTGTTTCAGATAATTTGCGTCACGTAATCATTATAACAAAGAATGAAACATCCTTTAATGTTACTAGTATGCACAAATGGCTGTCAGAATCCCTGAAACCCAAGTAATCTTCCTTTATTAGAGTCCTAATGAACACATTCCACCACGCAAACATAAACCCTCTGCACTTACAGGCGAAAAGCAGAACGCTCAGAAGAGTCTTCATTTTAAGGCTCTATCACTAAAACAATAAGGACTAAGTACATTTGCAGCTAGGTTTAGCAATAAAATTTGAGTTTTGTGCAGTACTGTGCTCTCCCATACCACAGCATGAGTGGAATTACAGTTGGCGAAAGCATTAATGTGTTTTGTTTTGTTTGATGAATCCTTTAACAACAGTCAATATGACAGGACATAGTCAAATGATATAAGAATCAGAAAATAAGGAAATGGAACGAACATGACGTATTTTGAAACAAACTGCCGGATCAATTAAATATAAGATAACTAGGTTCCGACAAATATGGAATATTTCCAGACAATTCTTATACAATACAAAAAACGACATAGAAGATGAACGACATTTACGTCTGGCTTTCATTTCTCTGTCAACAACTGTTGAACCATTAGAGCTAACCGTCTGGAATCACGAACACGACACGGCTTAAACTTACGTACAATTTCTGTATGAATAGTTCGTTTAAGAAGAGAATATGGACAGGTAAACCTTGACACCTTCTATTATTCTGCCAACAATTAACATATACAAAATAGCTATTTAGCATTCAGTCTGCCCTAAGAATAGGAATCTAATGAGAGCAGTAATAATAATAATAATAATACCAATCAACAGCGACATGTTTTGAAAATGCTCTCAAAGTCATATTAAACATTTGATCATGTACGCAGCAGGAACCCACCCTTAAAATATTTAAATATGTCGACCATTGTTCTTGGATCTTAAGTTTGAATTACCCAGTGCGGGGAAGGAATAACCCTCAATAACACAATGCAAATTGACATTACTGGAGCTGTTTATTACATGATATCTGAAGTAAGTTTAACATTATGTAATGTACACCAACAAAATGTAAACTATTATAATTTAATTAAAACATTTAATTAAAAAATATGCATTTTGTTGGTTTACATTACGTAACTGTGTCACAATTCAAGTTAAAAAAACACAAGTTTAATATTGTTAGCGTCTTTATGAAATTCGAGAAGAGCTGCTGGAAGTGTTCAGAAGATCAAGGTGCAAAGAATGTATGTGGGAATTTTTTTTTCTCCGGCGTGGCGTAGGCTCTTCCGCATTTTCAGTGGCACTGAACGCAAATTGCTGTTAGCAGATACAGTCTAGTCCCCTTCTTTGTAAACGCCTCATTAATCGCACAACCAATAAAACATCGTCCTTTAGCCAGACATTAGGAGTGAATTAGAGTTCATTCACGCCGTTTAAAGAGTATGTTTTTGAACACGATACCAATAAAAATAAATTAAAATGTACTCGCATAATTAAACATAGAATTAGTGAATCTTCAGAATCGTCTAGAAACTCGCACACATTTTAATCGTTTCGAACCACAATATTTGCTGTACATACAGCCAAGTCTAAACAGTGCAAACGCTGTGAAATGTCCACAGAATATATTAAGGATTTTTATATAATGAGGTACAGGATAAATTTCACTATAGAACGGGCCATGAAGGCTTGGAGGGAAGGAGAGGTATAGCTCTACTCTTTCTTTAACCTCAGCGCTAGCTGGTAGGGTGGTCAACGCCACGCTCTGGCCGCTTTACGCCCTGGAAAGAGACCCGATAGCCTTTGTTCAGGAGGCTGTGTGGCCCCCAGGGCCGGTCTGTAAAGGTGCGAAAAATCTCACTCCCACTGGGATTCGATCCCTGTACCGTCCAGCCCGTAGCGAGCCGACATAACTTTCATATAATTCTGGAAATAAACTGCGTTTTTCTAAACACACAAATGTAAAGGATGCAGTAATGGGGAAACATTTTGTTTTGTGTGAGGCAGAAGCTGATTGTGGGGGTTGAAAGTCGTAACAGCTCATTGTTCTGTGGTAGGTCCACAGGAAGTAGAACGGCGACGTGCAGAAGGGACTCGTAGTAGGGCAACCTTATTGGAGTCCGTAGTAATTGAAATTCTGCCTAGAACAGCCCATAAAGAACCAAAAGAGGAGTAAATATATGGCTGTACTCTTTCTTTAACCTCGGCAATAGTTTGGAATGGGTGATTAGCACAACGCCCCGGTCGCTTTACCCGCGGGAAAGAGACTCGGTGCCCATTGTACAGGTGGCCGGTCTGGACGGGTGCTCTTTGGGTACTTAGCATTTGAAAACATACATCTATAAGAAGCTTAGGAAAAAATTAGTGCCTATAATTAAGTGCAAAGTTTCCAGTAATTCTCTTGAGATGTAAGTGATGAAAAAGTAGTGTGTAGGGGAGATTACCATTTGGCTTTGAGTGTAGCATGTCCATAGATTAAACTTACATGATAAACCAACAAATGCACTTTTACAAATATGTTCAATCACATGTTATTACTCTTCAACAAACTGTTTTTGTGTACTTTAACGATAACATCATATGCTATTTCATGTTCACAGGGAGCTGTATAGAAATCATGCGTAACACCAAGTGGTTTTATCACACACTTTTGTACAATAAATAGTATAATGACTGTACATTAGTAAGGCACTTTGATGATAGTCACAGCAATGGCCGAAACATGTTGGTCGAAAGTAATGATGTGTGATTGAATATATTTATGAAAGCCAATTTATTGGTTTATCAGTAAGTATCAAACGCACTGTTCGGCTGTTCGCTTTTTAGTACAGTCAGTCGTGAAGTAAGCGCTGTACAAAGGTGTGGTGAATAAGGAACATTACTTCCTGTTCATACGGTTAGAAAGCGTCTCTGATCGTCATGAAGAGTTTAGCTTACTTCCAGCTGCACACTGCGGAGTTGGAATTATAAAGTTATGAAGCTGTGCCTCTATATTTAGGATATATTCTTAAAACATCACATTTTTAAAGACTTTAGTATTCTTATAATAAAACCAACTAGATTAACTAATTTCTGAAATTTAATTTTGGAATAAATTTCTACATGTTTGGGATGGTTCCTCTGTCCATCATCAGGAGTTTTTCACTGTACACAGCGATGGTATATGTCACACAGGTTTGCTGACAGCAAGCTGTCAGCAAACCTGTGTGACATATACCATTGCTGTGTGTGTACAGTGAAAAACTCCTGATGATGGACAGAGGAACTGTCCGAAACATGTAGAGTTTTATTGCAAAAATATATTTGAGAGATTAGTGCATCTAGTTGGTTTTATTATAAGACTTTACCACGATAAACGTTCACCTGAACGTCAAATTAGGTTTTAGTATGTAAAACTACAATCATATTTTCAACTCCTTCCATGGTTGGATGGGACATCTTTATTTATTTTCACGGTAAAGTGCCCATAGAGTGTTCACACCAAGTCTTCAACTTACGCCATTCATACTCTTTCCTGTCGACTGTGTTTGAATCATGACACGTTGCACCGCATTTTATGTAATTTAGGTGTGAAATACTACATTTCCCTTTCTTTCTACCGTTCAGATTATACACACTTGAATACTAAACTTTAATAGTGAATAATAAATTTAAATATCGTTTCATGTAAGCGGTCGCGACCCAACTTCAAATATGGGTGTTACTTAGAAAATTTACTTATGCGTATGAGAAACCAGCGAACATCCTTAAGACTATATATATATATTTTCAGACCGAGTTACGAACTAGGAACTTTTCAAATACCAAGCATGGCTGCTAACAGCTCGATTGCTAATTTCTGCTCGCTACTCGCCTTCATCCGTGTTTATATATGAAACTCTGTAAACGCTTCTATAGAGTCCACACGGGTCTGATTGATCTGCGGTTGTTTGATGTCGTTCTTATGTCTGCTTGACTAGGAACTTCATCTGACATGAACGCCAAAACCACAACTAACTTCGGTGACATTATATTGCTATTGAATAGCCTACTCTGGTAACGGAAGTTCGTAACGACATCATCAGCATCTCCAAACTGTCAGAGTTGGACTTTCCGTGATCCATTCCGGTGTCACTTGTCATCTGCTGTACTGCCTTCGCTTCCTCGTTTCAGCCGGTCTGCACTTCTTCAGTAATTTGCAGATTACGTCCCTCTGCACTGTCACCTTAGCAGATATCATTTGATTCTTTTACTCTTCCTCAATCACTCACTTTTCTTTTTATCCTCTGCTTCCGCTTTCACTAAACGTGCCCTCTAACTTGCTTTATATCGCAGTAACTTCTGAAGATGAATTTCTAGACCAGGTTTTAACTTTAGCTTCGCAAAGAAAGCTGGGCTCAATGAAATTAATTTGGTGTAATTAATTTTTAACAATAACATAAGTATAAATATTCTAAACTGAAATTGTGCAAGTAAATGTCTTTTGCAATTTTTTGGGCTTTCGCTGTAGTGCTGTACAGGTCTTTGGTTTTTCTGGGAACAGCTGCTCTGTCTCTGGGTGGTTGGTGCCTAATGTTTCCAGAGACAGTAATGGTTTCATATTCAAGATCTTAAATTTCCGCGAAGAACCTTTGACCCTTAAATATGAAACCAGCAAACTGTCGCGAAAATTCAGGCACCAGACTTCTGTCTTTCTTCGTTGGTCACTAATTAGATTGAACTCTTCTGTTCATAATTAATTCTGGAACAATGAATCTCTTAAATACATTGTGAGGAAGGACAGCCTTTTTGTAGGGGTCGATCAATACAGGAGGTCAAATCACACGAAAGAGGAGAAAAATACGCAATGACTTGGTTTTAACCACAATATAGCAGTATTAAGATGATAACACAATGTAGGATCATAACCTAAGAATAATGTATGTCTATTTCGCTCTGTTCTAGGTGTAATTCTCGAATATGTGTTACGTTGTGATTTTTAATAACTGCTGGAATGTATTAAACTTCAATAGTCGATTGTTTCCGAGTACCGCCTTACAATTAGCGGTCTCCTTGTAGGTCACCCACAATCGAAATCATTTGAACGTAACGTAAATTGTGGTCTACATCGAAGGACAAACGTGCATTTGCCAAGTTCGAAACGTTAAAACAGACAAGTTATTAGCTGTCTTCCAGTTTTCCTTGTAGGATCAATGCAGTAGTCAAATTAATGTCAGAAATAGCTAAGTAACAGGGAGAAAGTTTCAAATTCTTCCACATTAAGGCAAGACTTTTTGTAGATACAGTTCTCAGACACTGTTCCCTGAACAAGGACATTTTATAATTTCCGTGTACAATGGAGGCGCACTGTGTGTGTAACCATACACTTTGAACTGTGGGGTGGCATTTTCATATAAGCGAACACGGAGTATGTTGTTAATCTCACCCAAGTGTACTTTTTAATGAAGTTAATACTATGTGTCATAGATTGACAACACATTCCGTACACCTACTAAGGACATAACGTTTTCCGGCACACGGACCAGGAGGGTTGGGTTCGCTACAAGTACAGTCCATGCGGCATATGCAGTAAAAAAAACACGAGGACGCGGTTTTACTCGAGAAATTCAGACTTTCCCTACTATTTTCCATCCCACCCATGCTCCACATTCATGCCACTATGACCCAAAGAAGGAAATGCATTAGTATTTTTATTTTCTGTTATATTTTATTTTCCACAGTCGATGTCGAGTGCTAACAAGGTTTCTTTGTATTCTGGAAACCCCCGTTTCAAATCTCAACCCGGAGAACGGCTACACGTTTTCGTTGGTCTCTCCGCACCCTCGAATCAAATGGTCGTATAGTGTCAAAACGTATATCATGACAGGCTCCGTCATTGGTCTCTCCAATTCACAACTCATTGATCACCCTGTAACTACGTAATTGGGTTACAGAAATAATTTTTAAAAGTAGGCCAAATGAAAATACGTAACTTAATTTGCAGAAGGAAGGCAGTTTGCAAAGTTGCTTCTCTCGAATCTGACCTCTTTAGTTATGTTAATTTATGTACTTGGGTTAACCGGATTTTTTTTTGTCTCTCAGAAGAAAGAGGTCACCCAGGTTTCAGGCCACAACAGATTTACGGTTTTTTTTTATCCGTAAGCCTAATACAATAAATTACCCATTGTGTAGACAGCGTGGTACGGGCTGTGTCATTAAGTGTAATGCAGGTTAAATTCCATTTAAAAGAGGCTAACACATTGATACGCGAAGAGCTGCTCAGGAAATCATCCACATCTGATAAAATCTAAAATTTCTTAATAGTGTTTAGAGGAGCCTGTGGCTGTGCACTATCAAGAGTCATACCAATCCGGTTCATAATTTACATCACCTTCTTTCTCGTCAATTTTATTACAATTCCCATACCTACGCCTATAGTGACATTTCATTTTCTTCGGTCTAACTCTTTACCTGTGTTTATCATATCCTTCATAGGTTTTACACATCCCACCGTCATTTTATTCTTTTAAATCCAATAATACTTCTTGATGTCTAGAGTACACGAACATTTCGCCAATATAAAGTGACAAACACATTTTGCTTATTAATTTAAACAGTTTTATTAAAATCTAATTTAACTAGAACATGAATGTGGCTTTAGGCTATGTGAGAGACTGTTTGCATTAACAAGATGACGGTACGAGACTATCTCGAACACTCGACCGTCTGGCTGAAAACTTAGCTTATATGACATCAGCAGTCTGATGAATGTAGCGTCACAGGGCCAGGGCTTGGCAGGGCGCGATAAGAGTGCAGCCATCATCTTCAGCTTTTCTGATTTATGATCCGCATCGTGTGTGATGAAGGGTGGGAGATCTACACCAAACATTTCATCTCTCTCGTTGGGCATTACAAACCCTGGGCCCGAGACTGTTAATGAGATTTATAGGTAAGTCCTATCGCCTGCTATGGTAAATGGATCAGTTACAACCTGCGTATCTGAGAAGGAAACCTTCAAATTCCCAAACCCCTGCGTTTTAATTTTTCATTTAGGTTTAGTCGGAGCCGTGATAGCTCAGTTGGTATAGCGACTCGCTACGGGCTGGACCCACCGGGATCGAATCCCGGTGGGGGCAAGGTATACCGTACCTGTCCAGACGGGCTCTGAGGCCCACCCAGCCTCCTATACAATGGGTACCAGGTCTTTCTCGGGGGTAAAGCGGCCGAGACGTGGCGTTGACCACCCACCTCATCTAGCGCTCGGGTTAAAGAAAAAGTACAGCTATACCTGTACCCCCCCTCTGGACCTTCGTGGCCTGCTCTAAGGTGAACTTTATTTTACTTTACTTTACTTTACTTTACATGCAAATTAGTCATAAGTTAAAATTTCCTGTTTCCAACTGAACGTTTTCGATATCAAATCGTCGAGTACAAGTGATTTTTTTTTTGCTTCGTGCTTTTTGATATAATTATAAAATATTAACTTACAAAATGCATCCTCTCTAAATTAATATTTTAATTTTTTTACCTTCTGCATATACCTAAATCTTCAGGAAGACGGTTGTATATACAGATATATTATAACGTGTTTTACATGCAACAGAATAAGCAGTCTTGTAGGTAGCAGACTGTGTTCGAACACACTCTTCTTTGTACCATATATTCAACTCTTTTAACTATATTTATATTAGAGTTAAGTCTTCTTTTCTGGCGATACGTAAATATATTATTGAACCTCTTTCTCTTTAAGCATTTGATATCTATTCTGATTAAATCTTCTAACTTGTTGAATAATTTGCATTGAACCAAATTTAATCAATTGAATTAGAAATAATTTAGATTCAGTTGCTGGTCAATTAGGGAGCCAATCCAACCGGGGAAATTCGCTGAAATTGCGGTCTATAACATAAATTTTTCAGACACAGAGAGGCATGGACGTGCAGAAGCTGACCAAATTACAATCCTCAACTTTAGTCCTTTGCATTTTACACAATAATGTATATGTATACTTTCATAAAGAAGTATATGTTATTACGTTCAATTATAAAGTTACTTTTATCCTCGAGTATCATAAATTTTCTCAAGACACACAGCATTGTATTTTTGAAAAAGTTCTTTTTCACATACAGAATACCTGGATCATAAAATCAGCTAAGTTTAGCCACCATAATAGTTATTTATTGGCGATAATGCAGGAAAATTTGCTTCCATATATTTGGATTTTAAGATAAGCCTGGGGCATACTTATGCTGTTTCATATTCCGCCTCAAGTGCTAAGTAGGTAGGAGCTTGGTCGTGTCTCAGAGGCAGGCTGTACAAGGCTGCAAATAAGAAGATGCCGTAGCTGTGTCTGTTACCGAGAAAGGAAAGCCGGTCTTCTAGTCCCTAGGCAGTCTGCACTCCTATCCTTACTTAGACTTGGGCTGCGTCTGTCTCCGAGTTCTGAAACAAGAAGCGCCGTAGTTGAACAAAACGAACTGCATTTGTGTTCCTGCCGTCGAATATGCAATATGAATGAGGTGTCGTGAGTAGGGAACCGTGTCGGGTGACGTGGCAACACATCAATGTTTCAGACTACAGCACCAGAAGTTCTGACTTTTCAAACGAAAATATCCCCGAAAATTTAAACATTTTTGAGGTCGGATTGCAGTCACACAAACATTTACAACATTCTCTATACGTCATTCTTACTGCGCACAGTCTCTTAACCATTGTTTCTTTTATTCGCTCATTTGAACTTTAGGTGTCATAAATTTTTCATTCAAAAGTCGACTTCATGTTACTCAGAAACTCGTGTGTGTGATTACAATGGAGGAGAATCCGAAGACGAGGTTCTTCTTAAAGCACTCTGTTAGATAACTGCAAACTTCCGGCTTCCTATTTGTCTTTGACTAATTTCTTACAGCAGTGTTGTAGACAGGGCGGGTGATAAAATCGAGAAGAATGCGATGGGTTGGACATGTGGCGCGTATGGGTGAGGAGAGGGGGTGTATAGGGTCTTGGTGGGGAAACCGGAGGGAAAGAGACCACTGGGAAGACCTAGGCGTAGATGGGTGGATAATATTAGGATGGATCTCAAGGAGGTGGGATGTGCATATATGTACTGGATTGGGCTGGCCCAGGATAGAAACAAGTGGCGGACGCTTGTGAGTGCGTTAATGAACTTTCGGGTTCCGTGAAATGCGGGGAATTTCTTGGCTAGCTGCAAACCAGTTAGCTTCTCAGGAAGGACTCTGCACCATGGAGTAAGTAGTAAGTATGTAAGTATTATAGACAGGATTGGTAGGTAAATTCCTCGCTCTTCTGGGTTGTTACGCAAACTAAGTTGGTAGTTCAAGGGTCAAGTGGTCATATGAAGTAGTAAAATATTGCTTGACCTTTGAAACTGGGGCTGATAGGCTGTCCCGGAACGTCGGTAAACATGTACCAACATACCCTTCGTCACAACCCAGAACAGCGACGAAAGCATGAAGTCTCGCATTGGCACGTATTTGTAAAATGCAGTAATAAGGGTAGCCGTTATGTTTGTGGATGCGATACACAGTTTCTCACAGTCTTCTTGTGTAACTTTGTAACTTTGTGAAATTTAACAGGGTTTGTGATTTATAAACTCGTTTTAACCGGAATTAAATTCTGCCAACTGAAGCAAAACTGGAAACGTCTTTAAAGACTCGTCTTTCACTGGAACACAGTTTACTACTTCAACACAACTTGTCAAGAAATTTCCCACCGTTTATAAATCCTGAAAATGTTCTACCCTCTTCCCAGCAATCTGCCTCTCTTCCCTACCCTCATTGAAATGAATCCAACCCAAAACGCCACACTTCATTCCTTTAAAAACCATTTTACTTCTATCACCCTACCTACCTAACCATCCCGTAAGCCTCGCAAGAAGTCTTTTCAAAGCACTTTTCCTGACTAAAACTTTGTGTGCATTCTTCTTTTCCCTAATGCAGACTGCCGTGTCTCAAGCTCCCCACACCATACACTTTCGTGAAACTACAGAGCAGGAAACATTCAAGTAATATCGTAACTTTACTGCACGAAAGACAGTTTAAGAATAGGACACAAATTTTGGGCCCACAAACAAAACGATAACAGCAGTAAGCAGCTTTGGTCTTGTGATTTTTTCTGAAAGAGGACTGACGTTACCATGCTGCGTGCGGTTGTGTGTGTGGCAGGGAGTTGGGGTGTAGATGTACAACTGTATGTGTGTGTCTGTGTGTCTTTTATATCAGTTTTTCGAAATATATAATTAATGTTCAAAAGTCCTATTACATAATTAAAACACCAAAGACTTTTATGCGTATTGGACCGTGCATCATCTTGATATTTGAATAATGGTTGACCAACTAGATGACACTTGCTTTATTATATATTGCTCAACAGGTTTCAGACGTTAATACGTCCATCTTCAGGAGCTAGCGAGTACTTGTTGTGTTGTGTAGGCT
>Ga0123352_10014646_pt1 | contig 12485 bp, 10 predicted proteins | sample TergutLab28metaG_FD_89700 | JGI IMG/M metagenome (GOLD analysis project Ga0123352, IMG submission 89700) | Labiotermes labralis P1 segment gut microbial communities from Petit-Saut dam, French Guiana - Lab288 P1 | ecosystem: Host-associated > Arthropoda: Insects > Digestive system > Gut ... | reverse complement strand
GTGTATAGGGTCTTGGTGGGGAAACCGGAGGGAAAGAGACCACTGGGGAGACCTAGGCGTAGATGGGTGCATAATATTAGGATGGATCTCCAGGAGGTGGGATGTGGGTATATGGACTGGATTAGGCTGGCCCAGGATAGAGACAGGTGGCGGACACTTGTGAGTGCGGTAATGAACCTTCGGGTTCCGTGAAATGCGGGGAATTTTTTGACTAGCTGCAAACCAGTTAGCTTCTCAAGAAGGACTCTGCACCATGGAGTAAGTAAGTATTACTTTTCTTTGAATAATCTTCGTCTTTGGCGGCTGGCATTTTATTGTAATATTTGTGATAGCCTGTAGCACTTATAATTGCTGTGGACTGTTTTCAAGAACTGTGGTGCTCACAGCACTGTTGCTGAAGATACAAGGCTTTCTGGAATTTCACACTTTGTCATGGAGTAAAAGTATGTTCCCAGTTTAATAATTGTCAAACAAGATGCGCCTTATTCAGTTTATTACATTTCTATAGGCAGCTGTACATGTTTCAGGTGTTGACACCCATCATCAGGAGCTGGTACAGCTGTAATTATACTGTAACTGTATAATGATGGGTGTCAACACCCGAAACATGTACAGCTGCCTGCAGAAATGTAATAAACTGAATAAGTCATATCTTGTTGGACAGTTATTAAATTCAATTCACAATGCATGGACCCATGTATATAAAATATGTTCTCAGTGTTTTGAAGGACTTCACTGTCTTCATCTTCAGGGTGAAGCAGGCCATTGATGCTGAAGGTTAGGGTACTACGGTCCTTTGAAACGCCATGAACTTTGTGCCTGTTGACATGTCATAACATCCCAGAATAGCTGAATGTTGATTATTTGTTTACAGGTCAAGAGATTGAACTGACAATGCATGATGGTACAGTGCGGGATCTCTGCTTTCTGGAGGACACCAGCAACAAATCCAGCCTTTTGATCAGTGGTGGAGCTGGTGACTGCAAGATTTATGTCACAGACTGTACAACAGGGACCCCTTTCCAGGCACTAAGTGGTCACTCAGGTAGGTGTGGAGGCAAGTGTATTGTGGGGTCACAGTTCTGCACCGCGGCCTTGAGTCATAGTTTGTTAAATTTCGGATATTCTTGAAATGCATTTTAAAAAATGGTCAGAATCAGGGCCTGGACATGATTTGCTGTTATGTTAGTCCAGTAATCAAGACTTACTCTTTGTCTGCAGGACATGTGTTGACGTTGTACAACTGGGGAGGTGCCATGTTTGTCAGCGGCTCTCAAGACAAGACTGTTCGGTTCTGGGACCTTCGAACTCGTGGCTGTGTGAATATGGTGACTCCAGCGACTGCACCTGGCAGTCGGGTGGGTGTCTTTCAAATGATGTAGGCTGCATTACTGTCCAGCTGTTCATTTGTTTGCGCAAAGTACTGCTATGTGAGACCATAGCTCAACATTTGTAATCCTGTATAAAACACAGCAGTTACTGTCCATACCAAACAACTCCGACCAAAAAAAAAAAAAGAATCTGTATTTTGTCCACACAGTTTATTTATGTTTTCCGTAATCCTTGTAATAAACAGCCAATTTCTGAAACAACATTAACTTGACATATTTAATGAATAGTAAATATGATGTGTGTAGTTGACAGTGTTAACTTCTGTTGGTTCTTACTAGGCACGTTTGCCACAAGTTGCAACACCCATCCCTTCGTTTACTCCTTTTTGCTGTAACGCCCATAGCCATTTTACACTACTTCTAATTTGTGCCATCCCATTTTTTGGTTTAATACCCTTTGGCTGGCGGGGACCGCGGTAGCACAGTGGTTAAATAGCTGTGCTACAATTTGGAAGGTTGCTTGTTTCGATCCCAGCTGGTGTCAGTGGATTTTTCATTGACATAAAGTCCTTCTGATCGCACTATGGCCCTGGGGTCGGCTCAGCCTCTAACATAAATGAGTACCAGGAGAATATCCTGGGGGTAAAGGCGGCCGGTGCTTAAGGCTGACAACCTACCACCATCCTGTGCCGTTGGTACGAAATCTGGGAACCTTAACTTCCTGGAACCCTCTGGGCCTGTCTGCGCCTGTAATGGGACTGCTTTACCTTTACCCTTTGGCTGGCTGCATTCTGTTATTCTAATCCCTTATATAACGTGGGAATATCATTTTAATTTTTGATGTACTACCTCTTCTGGGAATGCAGTGAAGGTATAAAACACGTTCTGGGTGTATTTGAAATCTGAAGTTCGTACAGTAGTGTACATTGCTGAAACCTTTGTTCACTGATATGACATGACGAAGTATAAGGAGATAGTCACCAATGTTTTAGTGGAACATGTCACTGTCTTATGGGTTGGCAGTGAAGAAAGGGGTAGCACATTTCTTCAGAACATTGGCACATATTGCCCATATTGTCACGCCCACGGTGTCTAATCTTAAATATGTGTGTATGTTCAGTAAATAGGCTGTAATGTGTACTGTAGAAAAGTGAAGATGAGGCAATACAAACTTCTGGTGTTACATAATGCAGGGCTCTCCAGTGGCCGCTGTGTGTGTAGACCCGTCAGGGCGACTTCTGGTGTCGGGCCACGAGGATTCTTCATGTGTGCTCTACGATATCAGAGGCGGTCGCAACGTGCAGTGTTTCAAACCACATTCGAAGGATGTGCGCTCCATTCGCTTTTCCCCCAGTGCCTACTACCTGCTTACCGGAGGGTACGACAACAAACTGGTGCTCACGGACCTTCAAGGTAACAGTGTGAACTTTAGCCTCAAGCTCCCAAGAGTAGTGCGGGCGCGACAGGTGTGTGCCGAAAGCACAAAGTAGTGAGTGCTGTTCAGCTGATGATGCAAGGGAGTGGGAGGTTCTTCCATACTTCGTGAGATGTACTAATTACCGTTGTTCTTCAAAAAGTAATTGAATTAACATAAAACACAATTGAAAACTGACCTTCTTTCAGTATTGCTGTTAATGTTTGTGAACAGAAAGAGTAGAGACTTTTTTCTCATTCATTTGGATGTTTATTGTGCCAGAATGGCAGTATAACCAGCTGTGTGAAGACCTAATACATCTGTTTGATTGCACACTGCTTCGAGTGATAATTTGCCTGCTCTTGCAGCAGCACTCAAATGACAGCAAGTCCCTGCTGTTTTTCTCATTTTTATATTTTCTGTGGTGTATAAACAATGCAGTCTTCTGTCAAGGAATGACCACTGAAGAGAAAATTGCCCTTTGTTGATGATAATGCAAAATACTGTCAAAGCATGCATGCCTGGTATCATGACGATTTGCAGAGTTGATAATGTTTGGGTTTTCAAAGCTCATTGTGCTCACAGAGGGTTGTTATTCACCACCTTGAGTGACTGATATCTCACACAGTTCTGTGTACACTTTCCTCTTCTTCAGGTGACCTGACGATGCCTCTACCCAGTGTCGTAGTTGCACAGCATCAAGATAAAGTCATCTCTGGACGCTGGCACCCAACAGAGTTCTCATTCCTGAGTACCAGCGCAGACAAGACAGCCACATTATGGGCTCTTCCACCAGTGTGAGAGCTTTGTATTGATGTGACTACTCCCAAGAGCAGTACGCTGCATGTAAAGCGTGTAATCCTGGCAGTGGTATTGTTTATCAGAATCATAAGGTAATGAAATTACTAAGTATTTCTCTGGGATTTAAGGTTGACTAATTCCCACAGACTTTGAGATCATTATATGTTAACTGTACTAGTGAAATGTACATTTGTTGATAAAGAGAATATACTTCTCATATGTCAGACACATCCAAATAACCAGTGAGACTGAAAATCTTAACAGAGATATTATTAATGTTCTTTTTTTATATATATATATAACATTACATTTATATAATAAAGAGACTTGTTGTGTCATTATGTCAAAACAGGTGACATTTCGTTTGTGTAATGTTATTGATATGCATTTACTGTGGTGTGTGCATTCAGCAATGTAATATACATTAAATTATTAGCACATCATATGCTGCTGCATTCTATATCAGCATACGTGTTTCATCATGTGTCTTTGTCAGTACATTTTGTATATTCGGCGTCCAGGAAACGGCAGAAGTCGTCGCAGTTACGTGCTGCATCATAATTTACGGTTTAAGATTTCCAAATTTTTCGGCTCCTGAAACATTTGCATGCTGTGGAAGCCCTTAAAAATTCATATCCACTTGGTTGAATGTACAGAAATGGTCATATAATTGTAAAAAGTCCTGTATGCAAAAATAAAAGGTGACCTTTGGTTTTAAATTTTTAGAGGCTTCCACATTCTGAAAATGTTTTTAAGCATTTAAATATCTAGATCTTAAAGAAACAAGTTATGACATTTAGAGAATGGCAGAATCCTTTTTGGTTGTGAAGTGAGAGGGAAAACCAACAAGATGCAACAGTTAGATGTTTATTATCAATACTTTCTCAACATGTTTCGGGCATCATTATGCCCTTCTGCAGGAGAACGAGACATGTGTTACTGCACTTGGTGTGCTGTGCTGGTTCTGCTGGATGTGGTTGGTAGCGGTTGTGGGGCGCTACGTTGTGGGGTGCGAGCACTGTGAAGGTTACTGTTCGAAAAGTAACCTTCACGGTGCTCGCACCGTACAACGCAGCGCCCCACAACCGCTACCGACCACATCCAGCAGAACCAGCGCAGTACACCATTTGCAGTAACACACCGTCTTTGTTCTCCTGAAGATGGGCATAATGATGCCCGAAACATATTGAGAAAGTATTGATAATAAACATCTAACTGTTGCATCTTGTTGGTTTTCCCTCTCACTTCACAATTTGCTCACGATGCACGGTCACAGAAACCTAAAGCTCCTTTTTGGCTGTTTCATGACCCTGAATAAAGACTCCACCAGTGATGGCACATGATGCTGATATGTGTGTGTGCTCATGTAAAGTGCTGTATTGTGTAAAATGTTGATGGTATTTCAAAAATTAAACTGTTGAACCGCATGAAGCTGGTATGTTATGTTAACGTAACGGTTGCAACACTAGTCGGCAGGAGTCGGTCGAGGTAGTGGCTCGATATATGCAGGTTGTGTAGCTGAGTCATTTTGCTGACACTGTGTGCTGTGTCCTTCATATCGTCTGCACTGGTTGTTACATATTTCAGTCTGGGATGAGACACCACGTAGTTTGGTGGATGCGTACCAGCAGCTTGATGGAACTTGCTGCAACCATCTTCAGGTTAAAATGAAGATGACAGCAGGTTTCTCTGAAATGTTGGTACTGATTTTTGCCATACTACATAGTACACTGACTGGCAGACAAGAATCTTAATTTCACATTTTCCATCCTGTGCATTATAATTCTGTTACTGTAATTTAAGCCATCAAATGCGCACAATTGTGTAATAATACTAATGTTACAAATACACATTTGTGTGCATTTGTTGGTTTACACTGTAGTAATCATGATCTCAATATTTAACCAATCTGAGAATTACATATTTTGTCAAATTAGATGTATCTATTACATGTCTGGGTTTAATGTGTCTTTGTGAAGGAGCTGTAAAAAAATCCATGACACCAGCATGGGTGATTGTGTTTGTAGATGGAAGTATAGCTTTAATATTGAACTGTTAGTCCCTATAAATTCTGTATTTTTCTGTGCTGATGTCTGAGTGTTTTGCTTTAAATCCACGCTATGGAGCATATTTATTACAAATAGCATGATTTTATTTACTGTCTAGAGATTTCATTGTCATAATTATTAAGGTCTTTGTTATGTTTTGACATGAATTTGATGTGAAAATTGCTGTCATCTGGGATGTGATCCTATGTAGCATGGCAGAAGGGTTACTCACTTTTCAGGAGATCCAGCTGCCTCCAACATCATGGTCCTGGAGGGTGGTGGTATAAGTTGGATTACATAAAATACCCTGGTGGTAGAGGTGACAGGAGCCGCATAAATGTTGATGCACTTCTATCAGACTGCGTACTGTCGCATTCCAGAAGTCGTCATTTTTCACCACAGTGGGAACCTCATATTGCACAAAGAAACTGACAGTTGGTCGTCCTTTCTCCGTACAATCGGTCATTATTAGTATGTTTCACTGATTACGTCTACCATTGTATGGATGGAAGTGAATGAAAAGAAGACTGTGATGTGATGAGACATACACTCTGAAGTGTGAAGAACAGGCAGCAAAAATGTTTTAATGTCCAGATGTGAAGTCTGCTATGGGAGTAATATCACATTACAACTTTGTGTAACTAAGATGGTGTTTAGGCTGATGTAGCCATTGATGCTGGTGTGCCTTTAAATCTGGGCCCACCCATATGTGCGCGTGCGCGTACACACACACACACACACACACACACACCAGAACATGTTGAATCTGATAATGAATTTGTGTTTCCACACTGTCATTGTGTATATGTATATATATATACACACACATGTATGCTTTCTGGTAATAGTGGTAAAGGGGGTGGCACCTACTCTGCATCCTGCAGAATCAATGAAGAGAAATTGTTGATGGGCTGCATGAGCTAAGTGCTTGTGGAGAGACATAAACTAGATCAGGATTACGGTCTCTTGGGATGTGACATACAAGGAGTCGTTCCTCTTGCAAATTAGTTGTAGTTCTTTATTTGACAAATAAGGAAATGAGCTTTTTGTGGCTGCATGAAAGTAACCAAGTGGCTGCAGTTTGGATCCACTTGGTCATCACAGTATATGCTGACAGTTGTTATTGTTGAGCAGAAGTGATATTTGTTGTTACTATGTATTAACCTTAACAGCCGATGTTGAGTGGTTTGGCTCGATTCCACAAGAGTTTATATAGACAACAAACTGACGTGCTGTTAGCTCACTGTTGGTCCCGCTTTAGATAGGACGCAAAAATGAAGCCTCACACATTCAGCTGGTGTAGCTTTTGGCTCTTACACAATACCAAATATTTTATTAGCCTTAAATATCTAACATACTTGCTTAAATATTGAAATATTTTTTATGTAATATAGATTGTCACCCATTTGATGTAACCATGACTATTAGTTTATTGTAATAAATGTTCGATGTAGTAGCAAACTGAACAATTGAACTGATGTGTTTGTGTACTTGTATTTATGGTGTCTTCCTCTGCGTATGCCGAGTCTGGCCGCTAGTAACAGATTTCATTGTGATTCTATCATAGCATAGCCTATTGTAATTTTCTGCTCCTAGCACAAATGTTGTAGGCAGAACCATAAGTCGTATGTTTTGATTTTCAGATATGTTGGTTCACATCCCCCATTTACCTTCATGTTATGTGCAAGAAGATCTTATCTTTACCTGCTGAGATATTATGTCCTGTGAGAATGTTTCAGTCGCACTGTGTGTGTAGAATTAAAGTAAACAGGGCTTTAGGAAAACTTAAAATTACATGCTAACAGAGCTACTGATGTTGCCCAAACAGAAGTGTGTGATATCCAATTTAATTAAAATCTGTCGGTTTGGAAAGGTGGGTGTACTTTTAATAAATCACTCAACAAGCTTGACTCTGGGTTACCAATAAGCCTATCAAATTTTGTGAACTGTTAATATTTTCAGAGCTAAAACATACATACAAATGCATACACGATGCAGCTATAGGCCAGTGTTTATTTTGTTCGAAGGAAGCGCACATAACTCAACATCTGATTGATTTAGAAACTTTTCATTTTGTGGGATGAGACACCTTGTGGGGGTAACAGTGTTGTGAAGGAGATTTGTGTCTGTCTTCAGGGCAGTCTGAGGAAGTATAAGCTGCATGGAACGATATAATGGGCTGTCCCATCTACTGTATGAAGTCCAGGTATATAGGCTAGGACAGAACTGATGATTGCAGTACTGAGGCAATGGGAGTAGTGGGGTTGGGGCTTCGGTGGAATGTGGAGGGGAATTCCGATGGGAGAGAAAAGATATTAATGTTGTGTAATGTATGAGACAATGCGCAGAGAAATGTGAAGGAAAGAGACATTGGTGATGATCAGATTTGGGGTGTAAAAGGAAGGAGACAACCAGATGTGGGACATCCAAGTGACTTGAGGTACTCGGTTGGCTACAGTGATAAGGGTCATAATGTTCCAACATTGTGTTTCCTTGGTGACGAGGTTTTCTGCATTTCTCCAGGAAGTGAATGCGAGGTTTACCACCCCTGTTCAAGTTCCAGCCTTCAGTCTTGATCAAGCTGTTATGATGTTGTGTGGTCCTAGTCAACCTTCCAATTATACAGTTCAGGTAATGGGATTTTTTGAAGAGGATTTTGGTATTTGGAGTTTGATGTGATATTGCATTTAATTTTGTGCTGGCTACTGGTGATGTATGCAGTTGGTCTGGATGATGGTGCTCCTTCATCCCAGCCTTGGTAGATCTGATCACATGCACATATGATGCTGTACACACTCCAAGTCTTCAGTCGCAGACGCGGATAGAGGCAGCAAGCTCCCATGAAACTGTGGTACCTACATAATCTGCACGGAGTTACATCTTCAGCAGCACGGGTGCCAGAAACTCGACTCTTGGGCCACAAGTCTCATTGTACAGATGCAGACATTACACACATTTCTAAAAGCTTTATGTAGGGGTCTTGATCCATCCACCTGATTTAGATCTGGCACTTCTTTGTTTTTCAGTTTTTGTTCAACATAAAATGGAGTGAAATATGGGCATTTTAATTTATTAGTCTATAAAAATGAAATGTGGTAAAAGTTGTGTAATGCAGGCAAAAGGTGAAGGGATATTTGATTTGCAAGAATTTTTATTAGCTGCTTTTGCAAAAATTGTGAAAAGCAACTATTTGCGTTGTTATGTCCATCTGCTCACATGGAACAATTTGGCCCCAACTGGACAGATTTTCATGAAATTTGATACTGATTATTTTTAGAAGGTCTGTCTAGAAAATTATAGCTCATCTAAAATCTGATGAGAATAACTGGTACTTTACATGAAGACCTCTGTACATGTGTGATGTCTTGCTGTGTTCTCGGAATGAAAAGTAACAACATGTATGTTCAGTAAATTTATTCTGGAAGTCGTGTCATTTATGAGATAATGTGGGAAAAAATGGTAGAACCAGACAGGCAACAGAGGAATATGGAGCATGGGCCTTACATTCTGGATAACTAAGGCTACAAACACTAGAGAATCTGTAATATTTATTGCTTTTCTATTGCAACAGTAGTTACGTGAATGCACGTTAGTGGTACGGTTTGTGCTGTGCGTACACTGCGTGTCTTATGTATGAAATGCAGTTTTAAAATTTAGGGATGTTAAAACATGAGTAGTGTTACAGGCCTGTTGTAATTCATCATAGACAACATGAAATTAGGTTTACAATTAAAAGAGTTGATGTGGCCAATACTATACTGAGGGCACAGAGGGAAGTTGCATGGATAGACACTTTCATCCCTCTCCCGCATACTTCCCTTCCAGTCATTTAATTGTACGGTTCTCATGGATGTTGATAATGTCAACCAGGCGATGACTTTCGGTAGATTAGGTAGTTTACCCTGTAAGAGGCCATGATGGCCCAAAGGGGAAGCATAGGTTTTTATGGCAATTCTTCCTTTAACCTCAGCTCTAGAGAGAGGTGGGTTGTCAACGGCACGCACCGGCTGCTTTACCCTTGGAAAGAGACACGATACCTATTGTATAGGAGGCTCCAGGGTCTGAATGAACGGGTGCGGAAAATCTTTCACCGACTTCGCCAGTGGTTCCCAAAGTGTGGTCCATTCGAAGGGGATCCGTGGATGTCAATTTCTATAATTGCTACTTTGAAGTGTACTAATATTTTAATTAAAATAATAATGGTTTGTTAAAAATAATCGACGAACTTCTTTAATTGGATATGTGTTTACTTTGTATGATCGTTAATCATTTAATTAAGGTCAAATCATGCAAGGCATTATTAAGTGTTCTGCCGGCTATCTAAAATCAATTCTGAGATGATACATATTCAATTTATACATACATATATATATATATATATATATATATGAAACAGACACTATATTTTCGTGATCAAAGCTGTGCGGTTCCGTGGTTATTTCTCACAGCCAGATCGGGTCCCCGAGCAAGCAAGTTTGTGAAACTGGAATGCGCTCTCCCGGCCTACAATCTTCGCTAGTGCATGTCGCAATGCATTCAACGCTCTGTGGGAGCCCAGGAGCATGGATAAGAACAATCTCGTTTTGTGATGCAATATGTGTAATCCGTGGTACATGTATAGGAATGGTGCTTATGTCGTTAAAGGTTAATGTTTCGTTATGTGAAATATAACAGTCAGTGTCTTGTGTGTAAGGTATTCTTGAAAACTGAAGGTTTACATTGCTCGAATGTAATGTCGAAGCAAAAGTGTCATAAAAATAAATCTAAATGTGTGAGTATCTGTGTAGCCAACGAAGCAGCATCATTTTAGTTTCTTGTATAGTTTATGTTTCATGTCCTGGCTATTGCTGCATGATCGCATTAAGCAGTAGCGAATTATGGAAGGTGATATCGGAAAAGAACTCTCTTTGTTTAGTACAGCCGCGCCCTTCGTATGATGTTAATGAATTTCAGTAACCGGATTATATGCTTGTCGATTTGACCCAACCAGACATCAGCGCGCTTAGCCATATCCTTCCCATTTCGTTATTCAGTAATCACTCCACCGTCGACATAGTATTGCCCGAGCTACTGATACTGTCTGCATAAACCATGAATAAATAAATACATGAATTGTGAAGACAAGACGTGTCTAATAGCATTTTCCTACTTTCAGGATATGGTTCAGAAGCCCCAGTCTGCTGTTAATTGTGCAGTTACAGCTGACAAGCTTGGAAACATAGTTATTAGAATCCAAGCCAAGCCTGGTGCTAAACAGAATGCTGTTACAGGTTTGTCACTTCAGAACAGATTGTGCACCCACTGTCTTCTGGTGTATGGTGCTATACAAGGTAGTGGGTTTGGCTGAAACTAGCTGCTGGCATGGCATCACATCCCAGGAGACAGTAATGCAATGCAATGCAATGTGGTGAAATTAATACTTATTTCTGTTCATGCCAGATATAGGAAATGAAGCAGTGGGTGTTCAGATAAATGCCCCACCTGTGGAAGGTGAGGCAAACACAGAGCTTGTCAAGTATATGGCAGCTGTGCTTGGTCTCAGAAAAAGTGACATTTCACTGGACAAGGTGAGTATGATGCAGGTGTGTGCAGCAGTGGAGTTGATGATGAAAGGAGCTTGTATTTTTGGAAAGAACTTCTCATTTCAGTTTCTGACTACATAAATTGCAATGTGTAAACTGATACAGAATATGTAAATCATTACCATTATTACAGATTCAGGGACTTAGGCCTCGTGACCCATTCTGGTCTTGATATAACAATCCAGAAGTCTTTTTAATGGGCGTTCTGGATTCCTTTTACCTGTGGGTTGATATTTTATAATAGAATGCAGGAGTGTGGATCTGTACATTCTACAAACATGTCTGATCTATTTATTGTTACAGTTGTTGACTTGTACTCACAATTGTTGTTTTATGAAGTATTTAAAAATATTCTGATTTATTTTATGATCAAAGGTTGTGTGTTTTGCAGTTTTCCTCAAAAATTTCGTTTCTGCTTCTGTGTTTCTTGATTTGTCTTGTTTCTTCAGTGTCCAATTTTCATTGCTGTGCAGTAAGGTTAGCATTGCTGATGTGTTGTGTATTTGTAGTCTGGTTTACTTCATGTCTCTTCAAGGTTTTGGTACTTTTTTGATGATTCCTGTCATCTGTAAAAATTCTGTCAATTTGTGTATAATGTTGTTTTCTCTTCATGTGACAGCATCACAGCCAGTTGTACGTGTTTGTCTATTCTGTTGCCTTTTTATTAGTTACTGTCTCACTTCGGATGGGGTCTCTTCCTCTGAATGACATTGTTTTAGTTCAGTGATTGAAATTATTAATCTGTATTTTGTATGCTTCTTTGTGTACATACTTTCGTAATAAGGTTAGGTTAGGTTAGTGTGAAATCTGTATTTTGTATGCTTCTTTGTGTACATAATTTTATAATTAGGTTAGGTTAGGTAAGTGTGAAATCTGTATTTTGTATGCTTCTTTGTGTACATACTTTTATAGTTAGGTTACGTTAGGTAAGTGTGAAATCTCTATTTTGTATGCTTCTTCCGATTTTGCTCTTATTATCAGATATCTGAAAAAGAAGGGTTGTTATTTATTTGTTGCTTCTTATAACGTACAGTTATATCATAATTTTTACAAAGATATGTTTATAATTTGGTGTCTTAACCATTTCCCATATTTCTGGCTCCATTGATTTTTTAGTTTATGTCATGAAACTAGAGGATAAAAAAAATATTTGTATTGCTGTCATGTTCTACATTCTACAGGAAATTTTCGTGAACAAGGAATTGCTAATGTGTGTGTGTGTGTGTGTGTGTGTGTGTGTGTGTGTGTGTGTGTGTATGTGTTAGTGTGGTGTGTGTGTGGGAGTGTGTGTGGTGTGTATGTGTGTCTG